>OFDC01000085.1_pt1 | contig 109255 bp, 83 predicted proteins | sample 1520941 | NCBI WGS metagenome assembly OFDC01 (sample SAMEA94258168, study PRJEB24077) | hot springs metagenome | biome: Aquatic biome; feature: Water | place: India | collected 2012-12-06 | depth 5 m
TATTGATGATAGGCGGATAGTTTTTGAATACATTCATCAAGGCCATACCCGTATTAGATACTTGTCTGTTTCGGTCAACTTCGTAGGCTTCTACTGTCCAAGTGTAGAGTCCTTCAGGCAAACGTCCACCATTATACAAAGCACTAATATCCACGCCATCGACGACTAAATTAGAGATATTGAAATACTCAGTTAAATCACTGGCGGTTAGTAGGACTGGCTGCCCTGGAATAAGTTTGAAGGTCTGATTTGGAATAAAGCCATCTATGGTACGAATATCAACCCCAACGCCCGACAAACGGATTTTTAGATACACATCCACCGAAGGTTTAGTTAAGTCTTTGAGTAATAAGTGCACCTTGAACATATCGGTACTGGTACTAATCTCCGACCATTTTAGAGTGTAGCTCGGCTTGACAATGGGAGTGCAAGTAACGGGGTAGTTTTGACTCAAAGCTCTTGTGGATAGCAGAAACAAGACCATAGTCAAACTTCTACCAAATAGCCTTGTGATGGATTTGTAGTAAGGAAAAGTCATCTTTAATATGTATATATCAGGCAATCACATATATCAATAAACATTTGTGATTTTATTTGACTCTTGTATGGAAGTTTAGGTCACAATGGGCTTTTTAAAAATCAAAATATATTTTTAAAAGGCTTGTTGAATTGACCTTAGTATGATGATGGGCGATTATTGAAACTAGAGAACAAATCTACTCAGTAGGTATTAAAGTCACGGAATGTGCTAAAATTAGCGTATTTGAATTTTGTAATTAATTGAAAGTAGGAGAAGAGAGGAGTAAGATACACTGGTTATCAAAAATAATTGATAACCAGTATGAAATTTGAAGCAGATTTTTTTAATCTAAAAGTTTGATTTAAGTAACAAAACCCAATTGTTAAATACATTTAAGAATAATTTATTGAGCAGGGGTTTTACATGTAAACGTCAATTATTTTTTTATTGAATAGTTTTTATAAGTTAAATAGACACCAATAATATATTTAACTTTAAATTTCACCCTGCCCAATTTTCTCTATCCAAACTACGGTATTGGATGGCTTCAGCCAAATGCTCAATTCTGATTTCCTCTGAACCTGCCAAATCGGCAATTGTTCGACTTACCTTTAGAATACGATCATAGGCACGTGCTGAAAGACCGAGGCGTTCCATTGCTTTTTTGAGTAATGCTTTTCCTGCATCGCCAATATCACAGATTACTTTCACCATTTCGGGTGGCATCATAGCGTTGGAGTGTATTTCGGGGTAATTCTCAAAACGTTGAGTTTGAATTTCTCTGGCTTTTACTACACGCTCACGAATTTCGGCTGAAGTTTCATTTTTGCGAGTAGAGGCAATTTGGTCGAAACTTACGGGTGTCACTTCTACGTGTAAGTCAATTCTATCTAAAAGCGGCCCAGAAATTTTATTTAGGTATTTGCCTACAGTTCCGGGTGGACAAGAACAATCTTTTTCAGGATGATTATAATAACCACATGGGCAAGGGTTCATACTGGCAATGAGCATAAAATTGGCTGGAAAATCAACAGCTTGCCGTGTGCGAGAAATAACTACTTTTCGCTCTTCCAATGGCTGACGCATTACTTCTAAAACCGTGCGTTTAAATTCGGGAAGCTCATCAAGAAATAATACACCATTATGAGCCAATGAAATTTCACCAGGTTGGGGAAAACTTCCTCCTGTCAAAATCCTTTTATAATGCGAAAATAACGTATTATATTCGTGTTTTCACCACAGTAAATGAGAAATTGTTCCAAATAAAATGAGAATGTTTCGGAATTTACCCAAAGTTAACAAGAATGAATACGACGCCAGTAAGGAAATTTGGGAACAGCTACAATTCTGCATTACGAGGTTTGGTATCTTCACAAAAATCAAATCGCCAAATTAATGTTGAATCTTCTTTAGAGCGAGACTATAGTTATCTTTTAGAGTTTGATATTAATGTCGATAGCTATGTCGAACAACCTGTAACAATCCAATATAATGCTAATGGAGTAATGAAAAAATATACTCCTGACTTTTTAGTAAAATATATTGACCCACTTGAAGCACCTATTCTTGTGGAGATTAAATATCGTGAAGACATTAGGAATAACTGGAGTACACTAAAACCTAAGTTTAAAGCGGCTAAAGAATATGCAAAGCAGAAAGGATGGCAGTTTAAAATCTACACAGAAAATGAAATAAGGGGAATTTATCTCGACAATGCTAAATTCTTGCTACAATTTCGCAGAAACCCAAAGCTACCACACGAAGATTTCCGAGAAATTATTTTGCGAATTCTTTCATCTATTAAAGAAACAACACCTGATGAAGTTTTATTAATTGCTTTCAACGATAAATATAGACAAGCAGAACTATTGCCAACATTATGGTTCATGGTTGGTTCTGGATTAATTGGTTGCAATTTATTTCATAAGTTAACCATGAAAAGCTGTATTTGGAGTGTATTAGATTAAGCATTTTATGAAAAAAATCGAGCTAAAAGTTGGAAATGAATACCTATATCAAGGCCATTTAGTAAGAATACAAAGGATTCTTGACTTAAAATCTATTTTAGTAGAGTTCAAAACTTCGGGGGTTTTAGATAAAATACCTATTATCAATTTACAGCCGATAGAAGATGATAGTAAGATTCCAGATAATAATTCAAATGATATTTTAGGAAAAGATGATATTCTAAAAATAAGTGATACAGATTGGGAGAAGGCACAGAAAAAGTTTGAAATTATCAAACCAATACTTGAAAATAGAGGAGAATTAGCCTTAGTTGATGATATAGCTAAACAAAATAATGTGAGTAGAGCAACAATTTATCGTTGGATTGCACAATATGAAGTATCTGATTCTGTTGTCTCGTTAGTTGAAAATAAAGAAGGTAAAGGAGGAAAAGGGAAATCAAGGATTAGTCCAAATGTGGATGTGATTTTGAGGAAAGCTATTGAAGACTTTTATTTAACAAGTCAAAGAAAGATAGCGACCAAAGTAATAATAGAAGTCAAAAAACAATGCAAAAATAATGGATTAAAGTCTCCTGGAGACAATACAATTAGACGAAGAATTCAGCAAATATCTGAGGAAGAGAAAGTTAGACATAGGTTTGGTAAAAAAGTTGCTAATTCGCAGTTTAAACCATTGGAAGGAAGTTTCCCTGGTGCTAATTTTCCACTTTCTGTTGTTCAAATTGACCATACCTTAGTGGATGTTCAATTAGTTGATGAAACTTATAGAAAAACAATTGGCAGACCTTGGCTTACGCTTGCAATAGATGTTTATTCAAGAATGGTTGTTGGTTTCTATCTATCCTTCGACCCACCTGGTTCTATTGGTACAGGCTTATGTATTGCACATTCCATTTTACCCAAAGAATTATGGTTGAGCAAGTTAAATATACAGTCAGAATGGTTCTGTTGGGGCGTTATGAAAACGATTCATTTGGATAACGCTCGTGAATTTAAAAGTATAACATTAAAGAGAGCTTGTGAAAAATATGGTATAAATATAGACTGGCGACCCGTTGCTCAGCCGAATTATGGCGGCCATATAGAGCGACTTATGGGTACTTTTATGCAAGAAGTACATACATTACCAGGAACAACATTTTCAAATATCAAGGAACGAGCTAAATATCCATCTGAGAAAAAAGCAGCACTGACACTGGGAGAGTTTGAAAAGTGGCTCACCACTTTTATTATTGATGTTTACCATAAGCGTATTCATTCCGCTTTGGGTAGACGTCCTATTGATGTGTATCAAGAAGGGATATTTGGCAGTCCTAATCAACCAGGTACTGGATTACCCGAACGAATACACAATGAGGCTCAAGTAAGGTTAGATTTTATGCCAATCGAAGAACGTACGGTTCAAGATTATGGGATAATGATTGACCATATTCATTATTACGATGACGTTTTAAGAAAGTTCATTAATAGTGTCGATTTAGCATCTGGCAAAGCACGTGTCAAAAGAAAATTTACATTTAGAAGAGACCCAAGAGATATTAGCTGCGTTTACTTTTTAGACCCAGATACAAAACAATATCACAGGATTCCGTATCGAAACACCTCACACCCATCAATATCTGTTTGGGAATATCGAGATGCAATGAAACGATTAAAAGATGCAGGTCGAGAGAATATTGATGAAAACGCTATTTTTGATGCCTATGATAAAATGAGAAAATTGGAATTAGATGCAGTTGAAAAAACACAAAAAATAAACAAAACTCGAAATCGGATTATCGAAAGCAGCAAAACGACAACAATATTTTATCAAAATGGCGAAAAAATAACGAATGTCTTAAATCAAAATATTGGCATAATAGAAAACGGTCAAACCAATAGTGACTCATTTGAGGCAACCAAAATCACACCAAATAAAATTATAAAACCATTTGAAGGCTTAGACGATGAGTAGTCATTTAACCACCAAAACAGAAGAGTTATTAATTCTATCAGATGCCGATAGAATGAAAACTATATTAGCCTATAAGTGGCTTCCATACACTCGTGCGGTGGAAACAACAAACGTGATGGAAGACTTATTACATTACCCCAAGTCCGACAGAATGCCAAATCTCCTTTTAATCGGAGATACAAATAATGGAAAAACAGCAATTTTAAAGCGTTTTGCATCACAACACGCTCCATTTGCAAGAGAAGATACGGGTACTCTATCTTGGCCTGTTTTATACGTTCAAGCACCACCAGAGCCTGATGAAAAACGGTTTTATAATAACATCTTAGACAGAGTTTTTGCTCCATATAAAATTAACGATAGAGTAGATAAAAAACAAGGACAAGTAATTAGTACTTTACAAAATTTGGGAGTAAAATTGATTATAATCGATGAAATTCAACACATTTTAGCTGGAAATCAGAACAAGCAGAGACAGTTTTTAAATGTTATTAAATATTTATCTAATGAATTAATGATTCCTTTTGTTGGGGCAGGAGTTCGTACAGCTCTAAATGCAATACAAAATGAAGAACAATTGAGTAATCGTTTCGAGCCTAAAGTTTTACCTAAATGGCAAATGGGTGAAGAGTATTTAAGGCTTTTATTAAGTTTTGAACAAACTACACCCTTAAAGAAGGCTTCTAATTTAATTGAAGATTCAATCGCATACAAAATTTTGAGCTTAAGTGAAGGGACTATTGGCGAAATTTCAAAAGTGATAAAAAAAGCAGCAGTATTGGCCATAAAAACTAAAGCTGAGAAGATAACATTGCCTATCTTAGATAGGATAGAATATGTTTCTCCTTCTGATAGAATGAAACAACATAAGCAAATCATGTGATTCATGAATTTTGATGGTATTCTTCCCTGTACCTTTCATCCTTTTGATGATGAACTATTTTCCAGTTGGTTAGTCCGTCTTGCCCAAAAACACTCAATGAAAGTACAGCCTTTCTGTAGATTATTGTTTCAAAATGTTAATGTTTGGAATAGAGATATAGATAAGGCAGTACCCGATGAAATGCTTGAAATTCTTGCATCTAAGACATTAACTCCCCTAAAACAAATACGTAAAACAACATTAAAAAGCTATGAGGGACGTTTGTATCTCAAACATAATGCCTATGGTAATACCAAATGGATTTTACCATATGGCATCTATCATAGAGAACGAAAAAGCTATGGTTTAGTTTTTTGCCCTTTGTGTCTGAAAAAAGATGGTAATCATCCGTATTTTCGTAAGCATTGGAGACTGGCTTTTTCAATAATATGTCCTCACTGTAATATTTTTCTACACGATAGATGTCCAAACTGTAAAAAGCCCATAATTTTCTTTAGAAATGACTTAGGCGATAGGAAGCAAGATACTACAAAGCCAATATCATTTTGTTATAATTGTCAATTTGATTTAGGGAATTCTCCAGCCACGCAAGCACCAATTAAATTAGCACGTACACAAAGAACATTATTCAGGGTGTTGAGAGAAGGATGGAAATTGGATGTTATTTATCCTCATTTATATTTTGATGTTTTACACCAGATACTAAAAATAGTAAATGGTCATCGAGAATCTCATAAACAACTTCAAATAGACTTTATGAAGAGATTTCCCCAGTATCAATTATTGAAGGAAGAAAATAGTCGTTTTAATTCGATTTTTGAAATACAACCAATCGAAATACGAATACCCCTTTTGAAATATTCAACTTGGTTATTAGAGGATTTTCCTAAAAACTTCTTACCTGTACTCAAATATTACAGCTTTAAAAGTAGTGATTTGTTAAGAGATATGAAAAATGTGCCTTTTTGGTATGAAAAAATAGTAATAGAGAATTTCTTTATTTCTAATGTGAATCGCACATTTATTTTGCGAAGTATAAGTAAGAAAAATACTATAAAAGCACCAATAATTGGTTTAGTTGGAGGTAAAAGAAAATATAACGACTTCTCTTGCACAAAATGTAACTCAACATGGATTATTAAAGATGGGAAGAAAAATAAAACCCAAAGATATAAGTGTCGAAATTGTCAAGCACGTTTTTTAAGAATAATGGGGTAAAATCATAGATAAGAACACAGAAAGAGTTCATTTTAAATAGCCTTCGATATAGTCAAGGGAGAAAAAATATGTAAAACTCTAATCCAAAATGGGTTCGTTTTTCTCTGCATTTCACACTAACTTTTAACTGATACTAATATCCGCAGTGGTTTCTTTTAACCCATTATTCATATGAATAAAAGAGATATTCTTTAGCATCACGTATAAACTTATACTAAAGAATAAGCATCCTTCAAGGCCGAAAAATTCCACCAACGTTTTTTATTTATTCAAAAGTTACTATTTAAAATAAAAATCACAAACAAAAAGATAGAAATATTTATCTTTACGATGAATCTTATGCATTTGTTATAGAAAAGCAACCAGGGGTGAACTTGGGTATATATTAGGGAAGTTAATTTCAATAACTACCAAGCTTGATTTTATTCGGTAAAAAAATGAATATAAATATTAGTGAAACAAAAGAAAGTATAAAAGCTATAAGTTCTGCAACTTTAAATGGCGAAAATTATTCAAGAAATGATTTTGCTAGAAGTATTTTGAACTATCCAGCGATGATGGTTCCTTCTGTTCAAGAACCTATAATCGAAAAACTTTCAGAAGCTTTAAATAATGATGTTTCCTTATTGGACCCATTTATGGGAGCTTCAAATACACTTGTTACGGGAATGAAATTAGGGATGAATGTTTTTGGACAAGATATAAATCCCCTTTCTATATTATTAAGCCAAGTCAAACTTAGCTTTTACAAATACGAAGAACTAATAGAAGCCGAAGAAAAGCTTATTGATAGGGTTACTTCGGATACTTCAAATATTATAGAAATATCATTTAATAATATTGATAAATGGTTTACTAAGAATACCCAGATTGAACTTTCTAAGCTATATAGAGCTATTAGGAAAGAACCCAAATTAAAGATAAGAAAGTTTTTTTGGGTGGCATTAGCAGAAACAATTAGGCTGACAAGCAATGATAGAACTTCTACCTTTAAGTTACATATGCGTCCAATTGATGAAATAAACTCAAGATGTATTTTTGCAATTAAAACTTTTATATCTGTAACTCAAAAAAATATTAAAAACATTTGTGATTATCTTTCAATACTTATAAAAAATGGTCATATCATAAAAGGTAAATACATTAAAAATGCAAATGTTGTTTGGGGAGATACTTATTCTGGTATTAAAACAAATAGAAAATTTAACCTTCTGGTAACATCGCCCCCATATGGAGATAATCACACCACTGTAACTTATGGTCAATTTTCATATTTACCATTACAATGGATTCCATTTGATGATATTGACAAAAACATTGAAATAGATTACCTTAAAACAGCTCAGGAAATAGATGCAAAAAGTTTGGGAGGACAAAATAAAGAAAAGATAAAAGATATAGAAGAAAGTATATTTGCTAAATCATATACGTTGAAAAAATTTATCATTCAATTTAAGGGGGATGAACGAAAAAGAGCAGAAAAGGTCACAAGGTTTATATATGAATTAGATAAGAGTATAGATAAAATACTCCCTAAAATGAGACAAGAGTCTTTTATGGCCTGGACAATCGGTAATAGAAACGTCAATAAACAAGTAGTTAGGAATGATTTGATTCTAAATGAGCTATTCCTTTTTAAAGGAATAGAACTGTTTACTGGGTTAGAAAGAGACATCTTAAGTAAAAGAATGCCAGGTAGAAATAATTTTTCAAGCCTAATGAATAAAGAAAAGATACTAATATACAAAAAACAAGCATAATGATTGATTTAAACACTTTTTCGGAAAATCAACAAGAAGCCATTACAACCAATGACACACACTTAAGGATAATTGCTTGTGCTGGTTCGGGGAAAACAACGACTGTGGCTGGTAAAGTAGCTTACTTATTAGACCCTAAAAATGGCTTTGATGTTAAACCTGAAAATATCATTGCTTTTACCTATACCGAAAAAGCTGCAGGAGAATTAAAAAATAAAATTCTTAATAATGTAGGCCAGTATAGAGGTATGGCTAATATGTATATTGGGACCATTCATGGGTGGTGTTTGAAATCTTTGCAAGAGAATGAGTATAAGTATCAGAGTTTTTCCGTTTTAGATGACATAAAATTGAAACTCTTTGTTGATAAACATTATGATGTAATAGGAATGAAGGACGTTACTAAACTATCTAACACTTCCATTTACCTTAGACGTTTTATTGACACATCCCTTTTTGTTAGAATAATGGATATTGTTAGAGAGTCTGAAATTCGAAATGGAGTACAATTTCCAAGTAATATATTAGAAGCGAAAAGAAAATATTATAATACCCTCATATCCAAAAGATACTTTGATTTTTCCATGATAATGGAGAAGGCATTAGAATGCCTTGAAAGTGATACAAACTTAACAAACTCTATTAGAACCAACTTGAAATATTTGGTTGTAGATGAGTATCAAGATGTAAATCCATTACAAGAAAAGCTTATTAATACTCTTCAAGGAATTAGTAACTGTAAATTAGTAGTTGTGGGTGATGATGACCAAAATATATATCAATGGAGGGGTAGTAATAATAAATATATAATAAATTTTGAAAATAAGTTTAATATTGGTGAAGTAAAAACAATACCTCTTTCTGTAAATTATCGAAGTTCTGAAGGTATTACCAGGTTATCAGAAACCTTAATTGCAAATAATAAAAAAAGGATACCCGAGAAAAAGATGGAATCCTTTCAGTCGCAAGTTTTTGTACGAGGCGAGGATATATTATATAATAGATATCAAGATGTTAATGAGGAAAATGAGGCGATAGCAAAGTATATAAATGACATATTAGGGGTTAAATTTAAGGAAAATGATGATGAAGTTAGAGGCATTGCCTTTTCTGATATTGCAATATTACTACGAACATGGAATAAAGCTAGTTCAATTGCTGACGCATTAAAAAAGTATAATATTCCATATATTACTGCCGGGGTTAACCAACTTTTTGAGATGGAAGAAGTACAAGCTGCACTTTCACTCTTTAAATATTTATATGGAGATATTGATGAAGTAGAGCTTAAAGAAAAATGGATAAATATTTCTTATGCGAAAGTTCTACCAGATAAGATAGACTTTGCTATCTCTAAACTTTCTGAGAAAAAACCAGAATTAGAAAAGATTAAAGATAATTGGGAGTATTCTTTGCAAGATATTTTTTGGAATTTTCTTAATAACGCAGAAATTTATGAAGAAAGTTTTATTGATAATAGTACATTAGATTTAGGTCTAAGAAGTAAGGAACGGGCTGAAATAATTTTTTTTAATCTTGGAAAATTCAGCCAAGTAATTAATGATTTTGAAGTTATAAATTTTAATAGTACAAGCCCATCTTTTCATCTATTCAGTTTCTTAAGTTTTATTAATTATGTTGCTAAAGATTACTATCCTGAAGGATGGTTAAATAATCCCTACAAAACACCAAATGCGGTGCAAATTATGACAATACACCAATCTAAAGGATTAGAGTTTCCTTGTGTAATTGTTCCTTGTTTAAATAACAATTATTTACCTTCAAAAAAAAGAGGTGGATTGAATGAATGGCATTTTTTAGACAAAAGCCTAATTGAGGAACAGGAGCGTTATGAAGGTGATATTGATAAAGAGGATGAAAGACGATTGCTTTATGTTGCATTGACAAGAAGTCAAAAATATTTACTATTGACACAAGCACCTGATTTGAATAATAAATTATACAAAAAAGAGTCCGAATTCATACCAGAGCTAATTAATGCTAAAATTAATTCTTTTCCTGTTATGATTTCTGATATGAAACATATGTTCAATGTTACGGAAAAGATTGAACAAAAACCAAAAGAAAAAATTAAAAATATATCATTAGACTTTACCAGCCTTAAAGATATATTTGAATGCCCTTATCGTTTTAAATTAATTTCTGTATTTGGTTTTTGTTACCCACTTAATCAAAGAATGGGTGTTGGTCGGTCTTTCCACAACTGTTTAATGGAAATCCATAAAGAGGCTAAAAAGGGCGTTTTATTTTCAGAAGAAGAACTTAATACATTGCTTGACAGACAGATATTTTTCCCTTATTTGACTAAATCGACGAAACTTAGTCAACCTTTGTTTGATAAAGTTAAAGATAATGTTGAAAAATACTATAAAGATAACTTAAATGAATTTAAAAATATTGAGTTTGTTGAGCAAGAAATTCAATACAAAATAGATAGAAATATTCTCGTTGTTGGAAGAATTGATTTAATAAAGAAAATAGGAGAGCAAGGTTATTATGAAACCACCATAGTTGAATTTAAGAGCGATGAAGAAGACGCAGATGCTCCAATTACCAAAGACCAACTAAAGCTATATGCTTTAGGACATAAAGAATTAACAGGAGAAATAGCAAATTATATAATGACTTATGTTATTGGCAATAATCGTTCAAAAACGCCAGAAAAGCTATATGAAAATGATTTAGAAGAAATTCAACAAAAAATTAAAGACTCGGTAGCATTAATCCGAGATGAAAAGTTTATTAAAACTTTTGAAAGTCGTATTTGTAGTGACAATTGTTACCAAATTAGATTATGTAGTAACAGAATTAAATATTCAATAAAGCCTAAAAAATAATGGGGGCAATAAAAGACAGGAAATTAGCGGTTTCAAATTTAAAAAATCTGACAGAAGACCCAAGCAAGGTATTATTTATTCATTACTCCCAAAGTAATACTTTTGAAGATGACGATTATGGCAATATTTCCCCAATAATTACTTCGATAGTAGTGAAATCACTTGATGGTCTTGTAGACCAACAATTCGCTATACATTTTGAAGCAGACAAAGCAGATATCCCTATTGATGAAATTCAGAATTCTTATCGCGAACTGGAATTACGGATTTTAAAAGCTTTTAATGATTTTTCCAAGAGACATTGTGAGTGCAATTGGATTCATTGGGATATGAAAAATATTCATTTTGGATTTGAAGCTATTAAACACAGATATGAAAAAATCTTTGGAGATTTAAAAGAATACAACGAAATTCCAATAAATAATAAAAAGAATTTAAGAGATATTATAGAAGGAATGTATGGTGAGAATTTTGTGAATGGCCCCGATACTTTGAAGTCTTTAATGAAATGTAACTCTAATAATATTGATAATAATATCTACTTAAGTTCTAGTGTAGAATCTACTGAGTTTGAACGAAAGAACTTCGTTAATGTGATAAAATCCGTAGATTTAAAAGTAGAGTTTATTAAAAAGGCAACGAGTAAATTAATCGAAAAGAAGTTGATAGTTTCGAATAAAAATACTTATGCTATTTTTGTAGATATTGTTAATCACCCTATTTTTACATTTATAGGTTGGATTGTAGGCATTCTTGGGCTTATTTTGGCTATATGGCCATTAAAATAATTCATACTTACACCGTAGAAAAGCTCCTTTTTTATTAATTTTTTTAATATATTCCATAACTCTTACAAATTTTCATCATACTCATTTAAGACTTATAATGAGAATTTTCTAAATAAGTATTTATAGATTAAGCTTATATTATTTATTTGTGCAGAATCGCTTTATTTTAATTTTATCCTGCCCAATTTTCTCTATCTAAACTACGATATTGAATCGCTTCGGCTAAGTGTTCAATACGGATTTCGTCAGTACCTGCTAAATCAGCAATTGTACGACTCACTTTCAAAATACGGTCATAAGCCCGTGCAGATAAACCAAGTTTTTCCATCGCCTTTTTCAAAAGAGCTTTACCCGCATCGCTTATTTCGCAAATATCCTTCACCATTTCTGGTGGCATCATGGCATTAGAATGAAGGTTCGGATTATCTTTAAAGCGTTCTATTTGAATTTCACGAGCTTTTACTACTCTTTCTCTAATTTGTGTAGAAGACTCATTTGGTCTATTGGATGCAATTTGGTCAAAACTCACAGGTGTAACTTCTACATGCAAGTCTATTCTATCCAATAGTGGTCCAGAAATTTTATTAAGATATTTCTGAACTGCTCCTGGGGGGCAAGTACAATCTTTATCTGGATGATTGTAATAGCCACATGGACAAGGATTCATGCTTGCAATCAACATAAAGTTTGATGGAAATTCCACACTTTGTTTTGCCCTTGAAATAACCACTTTCCTTTCTTCTAATGGCTGCCTCATTACTTCTAAAACAGTTCGTTTAAATTCGGGCAATTCATCTAAAAACAAGACACCATTATGAGCCAATGAAATATCACCTGGTTGTGGAACAGTTCCACCTCCAACTAATGCAGCATCTGAAATAGAATGGTGGGGAGCTTGATAAGGTCTGCGAGAAACCAACGTTGCACTTGTTCCTAATTTTCCAGCTACTGAATGTATTTTAGTCGTTTCTAAAGCCTCCTGTAAAGTCAATGGTGGTAAAATAGATGGGATTCTTTTCGCAAGCATAGTTTTTCCTGCTCCTGGTGGCCCTATCATAATTACATTATGCCCGCCTGCTGCTGCAATTTCTAAGGCACGTTTAATATTCTCTTGTCCTTGTACGTGCGAAAAATCTGCTTCATATTCGCTAAAAGTGCTGTAAAAGATGTCTCTTGTATCAGTAACTAATGGTATTATTTCCTTTTTACCCTCTAAATATTCTATCGCATCTTGTAAGGTTTCAACGCCAATTACATCAATATTATTAACAATTGATGCTTCCATCGCATTTTCTACTGGCAAAATAAATCCTTTTAATTTTTGCTTTCTGGCTTCAATAGCTATCGGTAAAACACCTTTAATTGGGCGTAGTTTACCATCCAATGATAATTCTCCAAGTATGACATAATCTTCAAGGATTCTTATTGGTTTTATAGAGTTAGATGTAGATAAAAGACATAAAGCAATGGGTAAATCATAAGAAGACCCTTCTTTGCGAATATCAGCAGGAGCAAGGTTTATAACCGTTTTTTGACGTGAAATTTGATACCCACCATTTTTAAGAGCAGCATCTACCCTTTGAAGACTTTCTTTCACAGCACTATCTGGTAAACCAACAACAGTTATTCCAGTTCCTTGTATTACACTCACTTCAACAGTGATTAAAGCTGCATCGACACCATAAACGGCAGCACCATAGGTTTTTGAAAGCATCTTTTTTAATATCTATTTTTGTTTTCTATTGCTGAATTAATATCATTTAAACAACTAACTTTTACTCTTTCAGCGTCCAACTTTTCAATAATTTGATTTTCTCCTATTTTTTCTTTCTCGTAAATATTTCGAAGTTTAATATGAATTTTTTGTTTAAATTTATCTAAGAGTCGCCGCTCTCTGATGTCATTTTTTTCCAGTTTACGTTTGTACATAGTCCAGTTACCATAGTAATCACATATACAGAAAAGAAGATAGTTAATCTCATTGTCACTAATTTGCGACAAATCATCCTTATACACAAATGCTGCTCTTTTATAGGCATTGAAAATATTTATCAAATAGAAATAGCTATCTTTATTTAATAGTTCAACAATTCCAACTTGTCTAACCTGTTTCTTAGTATCATCTATGTAATAGAAATCTTTTTGATTAGTCCAAGTGTAAGGGAAATTTGAAATGCCTTGTACAGTACTTTTATTCAGCTCCATAAGCTTTATATTTGCGATACTTCCCAACTGTTTTGCAATTTTATGAAAGTCGGTAACTTGGTTAATACCTTCAAAATCATTAGTATCACTATCTCCAACTATATCTGCGGAAACCACATCCTTATCATTCCCTCCTGTACCTTGAGATAAAACAGAAGGTATATTTGGAAATATGACTGGACCATATTTGTACTTTGCTTTTTGAAGAAGTTTAGTGTCTTCAATCATCACAGGTAACTCTGTTTCATCGCCTATCTCAACATAACATTCTAAATGTTGAGTCAATGAATGTCCTTGTATATCAGAGTTAATAATTGGAGGTGTAATATTGTTATGAGTAGCAACAAAAGAGTGTGTGATGGAATTTTCAACAATATCCTCTAAATTTTCGATACTATTTCCTTTCCCATTATTAATATCAAAAGAGTATTTTAATTTTTTAAATGAGAAAAAGTTATACATCTTTTTCACCGATGTAACAATAAAATATTGTTTGTCAAAATATGAAACACGGACTCCAACCGCTATAAAGGTAGTATTTTTATCAAAGTCCTCAATATCAAATAGTAATTCCTTGTTTTTATTCTCTACAGGAAGGTTTTTAAGTATTTGAGCATGTGTTTTTTGACCAACATAATTATAATTATTTGAAATCAATAACTCTGAAATTAATCGGATATCTGATTCTGCATAATAATTGGAATGTAGAGTAACTTCTAATAAGTAATCGTTTTCATTGGTTGGGTTAGTTATAACCTTCGCATAGTCTTGAATACTGTTTTTCTTTGTACTGTCTTCGTAATTACTATTATACAGGTAATCTATAGTTGTTGGTCCCCTATAGTAAAGTGTTCTTAATAATTCAAAACAAGAAACTAATATAATGACATTATCTTTTTCTAATTTGCAAAAATGTATGTTATTGAATTCACCCCAAATTTTATCAGAAATAAGGTTTGGAATAAATGAGTATTTAGGGAAACAATTGTTAAGTGTTGTTATGGATACTTTATAATTCTTTTTTATATCTTTTATTTCGATTGTTTCAGAATAAGTATCAAATATATTAACTAATGTTATACATTCATCTCCTTCATTTTTCCATAAAGAGCCAACTTTTAAAAACATACTTTCATATATATTTACCCACATACTAAGTATATCTCCTACTAATTTCTTGCCCCCAGTTACGTATCTTTTTTGAAAGAAGACTTGAACTTTAATAACAGTTTTGTCTTCTTCATATCTTTTTATAGAACCAACCCCAACTATTTGAAAATATAGATTTTCATCAAGTTTTGGAAATGTTGCTTTTAATTTTGATATTATTTTCCTTCTCATTGACTTTGGAAGTTTCTCATTATTTGTGGAATATTCTTATTAACTTTGGAAATTGACAATTTTGGTGGTTTCGAGTGCTTCATGAAGTGTTAATGGTGGCAAAATCGAAGGAATTCGTTTGGCAAGCATTGTTTTCCCTGCTCCCGGAGGGCCAATCATAATCACATTGTGCCCGCCAGCGGCCGCAATTTCCATGGCACGTTTAATATTTTCTTGTCCTTGCACGTGCGAAAAATCAGCATCGTATTCATTGATGGAATTAAAGAAAATATCGCGGGTATCGGTCACGAGTGGCTCAATTTCTTTTCTTCCTGTTAGAAAATCAATGGCTTCGGTGAGTGATTCGACAGGAATAACATCTAATGAATTCACAATTGAAGCTTCCATGGCATTTTCAGCGGGAAGAATAAAGCCTTTCAGCTTGTTTTTTCGAGCTTCAATGGCAATCGGCAAAACTCCTTTGATAGGGCGAAGGGTTCCATCTAAAGCTAATTCGCCTAAAATAACGTAATCTTCTAAGTTCTTAGTTGTTTTTATTTGTCCAGATACCGCAAGTAAACCCAAAGCCATTGGCAAATCATAGGCAGAGCCTTCTTTTCGAATATCAGCAGGGGCGAGGTTAATAACTGTTTTTTGACGAGAAATTTGATAATTACAGTTTTTGAGGGCAGCATCAACTCGTTGTTGACTTTCTTTTACCGCTCCATCTGGTAAGCCAACAATGGCCATTCCAGTTCCTTGTACGACACTTACTTCGACAGTAATTAAAGTTGCATCGACACCATAAACAGCAGCCCCGAAGGTTTTAGACAGCATAAGTTTGTTAGAAATTAAATATAAAAAATAACCACTAAGACACTAATAATCACTAAGTTTTATCAAAAGAATAAACCTAGTATTGCATTAGTTTCTTAGTGGCCTTAAATATCAGGAAATTACTGCTCCCAACGCCAGTCTTTTCCAATAATCAACTCGTTTTTAAGATTTTGTTTAATCAAAAACTCTTTGGTTTCTTGGTCATTCATTTTCTTTACAGGAAGCTCATCGGCTTCTGCTAGGGCATAAAGCATCATGGCCGTGAAGCGTACATTATTGCTGATTTGCTTTTTATCAATCAAATCGAAGCGGTCGCAATTGGCATGATAGCAATTATAAGCTTTTACTGGAAAACTACCTGATGGCGAACAAACAGGAACTCCTTGAATCATAAATGGTTGATGGTCAGAGTGTAAGCCTGCTGAGTTAGGGTTTACATTCGAATACGTTGAGTCTATGTCTTTGATTTTCTTACCTATTTCATCAAAGAATTTTCGTAATTCTGGGCGACCCATCGCATTGAAACCTTTGGCATTATTCACCATATCAAGGTTTACCATTAGTTGTACTTGGTCGAGCTTACCTTCATCTTTGTACTTTTTTACCATTGCTTTCGAGCCTAGTAAACCTTGTTCTTCGCCCATAAACATCACAAACTCAATAGTTCTTTTTGGACGTAAATTCAATGATTGAAATACACGAGCAATATCCAAGACAGAAAACGAGCCAATTCCGTTATCCATCGCACCAGTTGCCAAATCCCAAGAGTCTAGGTGTCCACCAATAACGATTTTCTCTTTTTTCATTTTTTTTGAACTACCCGGTAAAGTTGCTATCACATTTCTAGCTCTAATTGGTCGGCTGAAATTTCTCATATCAATCACAGCTAAAAGATTTGGTTCTTCACCCATCCATTTGCGAATAGCTTTTCCTGTTTCAACCGATACACAAACTGCAGGAATTGGAATTAAATCGCCCGTAACAGAGGCTGTTCCTGTGAGTAAAACACCACCGTCAACGGCATTGGCAATGATAACACCAGCGGCTCCGTTTTTAATAGCTAAAGCGGTTTTCTCAGAGCGGTGAAGGTTCTTTTTGCCCTTATTATCAGGCGATTGAATGTTAATATTAAACAAAGCAATTTTTCCTTTTACTTGTTCTTTAACTTTCTCGAAGTCAGATTCGATACCATCGCCACAATCAACGATTGCTCCTTGTAGGTGCGAAGAAACTGGCGAATGGGCCAATGCCACAACTGGAACATCTCTGAAGTTATCACTCCCTTTAGGTACGATTGCTAAGCTTACCGTATCTCTTGCCCAAGATTCTACCTCAAATGGCAAATATTTTACATCAACAAAGCCGTATGCTTTCAATAATTTGTAAGCATATTCTTCGGCTTTTTTGCCATTCGTACTACCTGTAAGTCGATGCCCGATAGTTGAAGTGGCCTCTCCGAGCGTTTCATACGCACGTCCTCTATAAAGCACATCTTGATTGATTTTAATAAAAACATCTTCAAGACTATCTCGCTTTACTCTGAACGAAGAAAGAGCAGCAACAATGACTACGAATATTAAAACAAAATGCTGTTTTTTCATTAGATTTATTGATGATTAAGTATATAGTTTAGACTGTTTGGTTTGGCTTTAAGAAAAATGCACAACAACTCACTGTATATCAACCACTTATCAGAACACACCTATCGGAAACACATTTCAATGAATTATTTGTAATTATTCAATCCGTAATATTAATTGTAAAAATCGTTATTTTTTTATTTTTCCACAAAATGTCTTTATTTTTTCGTTTGATTGGTATTTAGGGCAAATAATTTTTCACTCAAAGAATAACAATATCGTGTATTTTTGCCAAAAAACAGCACCTCTCACAAAGAACATTTTTCAATTTATATCAGATATATGAGTAATCAATCAAGAATGCAAAATTTAGGAATAAATCCACCAACAGTTCAACAAAAACCAAAAGAATTAACCATTCATAATCATACAAGAATTGATAATTATTATTGGCTTAATGAGCAAGAAAACCCCGAGGTTTTAGCTTATCTGAATGCCGAAAATGCTTATCTCGAGCAAGTAATGGCACCAGTAAAGCCACTTCAAGAGCAACTTTTTCAGGAAATGAAAGGGAGAATCAAGGAGCAGGATGAATCTGTCCCTGTAAAAGATGGTGAATACTTTTATTATGTAAAATACATAGAAGGAGGGGAGTACCCGATTTATTGTCGCAAGAAAGGCTCGCTTGAGGCCACAGAAGAGGTCTTGCTCGATGGCAACGAAATGGGTAAAGGTAAAAAGTATTTTAATATCGGAGGTTACGAAATAACAGATGATGATTCAATCATTGCCTATGGGGTAGATACGGTAAGCCGTAGAAATTATACGGTAAGATTTAAAAACTTAATTACAGGAGAAATTTACAAAGACCAAATCAAGAATACTGAAGGAGGAAGCTATGCTTGGGCGGCTGATAATAAGACCTTTTTCTACATTCTCAGAGACCCAAAAACACTTTTGGGCTACCAAGTTTGGCGGCATACGCTCGGCACTGACACCAAGAACGATGTATTGGTATATGAAGAAAAAGATAACCAATACTACATGGGGCTTTACAAAATGAAGTCGAAAAAGTATATTGCGATAGTCTCAGACCATAATGGAATTGCTTCGGAATACCAACTCTTAGATGCCAACAACCCAACCCGTGCCTGCCAAACCTTCTTGCCTCGTGAGCGAGGACACGAATATGCAATTGAGCATTTTGAAGATAAATTCTATGTTCGAACGAACCTCAATCATGCTTTAAATTTTAAACTAATGGAGGTCAGTGAAGATAAAACCGCTGATTTGACTTCTTGGAAGACTGTCATTGAGCATCGTCCCGAAGTATACCTCGAAAGTATGGAGGTGTTTAAAAACCATTTGGTTATACAAGAAATCTTTCAAGGTTTGAGTCAAATTCGAATTATCAACCAACAGACTAAAGAAGAGCATTACTTAAACTTTGGTGAACCAACATACGATGCAAACATTGGTTTAAATCCATCTTTCAATACAAGTGTTCTGCGTTTTAGCTATACCTCGCTCACAACGCCCAACTCAACATTTGATTATGATATGGAGACACGTGTAAAAGAGCTAAAAAAACAGCAGACGGTTTTGGGTGGTTTTGATAAAGAAAATTATGTTTCGGAAAGAGTTTTTGTCACCGCCCGCGACGGTGCAAATGTGCCAGTATCAATCGTTTACAGAAAAGATACGAAACTCGATGGTACAGCCCCATTACTGCAATATGCCTATGGCTCTTACGGAATGTCAACTGAAGCTGCTTTTGGTTCGAGTCGCCTGAGCTTACTCAATCGTGGTTTTGTGTATGCAATCGCACACATACGTGGTGGACAAGAAATGGGTAGAGAATGGTACGAAAATGGCAAGATGTTTAAAAAAATTAATACTTTCTACGATTTTATTGATTGTTCAGAATTTCTAATAGCAAATAAATATTGCAGTCCAGAAAAGCTTTTCGCCTTAGGTGGAAGTGCTGGCGGCTTATTGATGGGTGCCATCATTAACCTTCGTCCAGACCTTTACCGTGGGGTTGTCGCTTCTGTTCCCTTTGTTGATGTGGTAACCACCATGCTCGATGATACTATTCCGTTAACCACTGGTGAGTATGAAGAATGGGGTAATCCAAACAACAAAGATTCATACGAATATATGCTTTCTTATTCACCCTACGATAATGTGGAAGCCAAGGAATATCCTAACCTTTTAGTAACAACGGGCTTACACGATTCTCAGGTTCAATACTTCGAGCCAGCTAAATGGGTGGCTAAACTTCGCTCCACAAAAACAGATAATAATTTGTTATTAATGCATATAAATATGGCGGCCGGGCACGGCGGAGCATCGGGTAGATTTGCCACTTTAAGAGAGGTTGCAATGGAATATGCCTTTCTCATAGACTTGGCTGGTATTGTAGAATAAATATTGGCCAATTAATCATTATTTGGCAAAATAATAGAGTTTTTTGTAGAAATTTCTAACATTTTTTTTTTTCTTTGCTAAAGATTACGGTTAAATTGTGACTTAAATTCTTTTAATAAGTCCAATTTTAATATTATTTCTTATAAGAAAACAATAAATATTTCCCCAACATGAAGAAGGTAACATTCCTTTTTGTAGCGTTATTAACCTTATCGCTAACAACTCAGGCACAAGACTCTTGTAAGGTATGTAAACCTTACAAATGGGAAGTTGGCATTCCACTCGGCGTAAACCAATACTTTGGTGACATGCACTGTAGCAAACCTTATGCATCTGCTAATAGCATTATGATTGGTGCATTTGTGCGTCGCCACATTAACGATTACTTTGCTGCACGTGCCCAAATACTCTTTGGCCGTTTAGCTGGTAATGACCTTGACCAACCAGAAGGAAGATGGGACTATCGTCGTTTGAAGTTTTCATCACCTCTAACAGAACTATCCCTATTAGGTGAATTTTATCCTTTAAAAGAAAGAAAATATACTTGTGATGGTACATTCCGCAGAACACTTTCTCCTTATTTATTTGGGGGTGTTGGTGTGGCTTTCACAAATCCTACAGTTGTCGCTCAAAATGCTTCATTACAAGACGATGATCCTCGTAAATATGTAATGGCTCGTTTATTTGACCAAGACCAAGCAAACTTGAAAAAAGCAGCATTGGTTTTACCTTTTGGTGTAGGTTTGAAATATAATGCAGCTGAAAGATGGACTATCGGTGCTGAAGTAGGTTACCGCTATGCCTTCTCTGATTATTTAGATGGTACGAAGCTTTCAACAACAGCATTAGGAACAGGTACAGCACTTGAACCAAACGGAAAAGCTTATAATGATGGTTACTTAGTAGCAAATCTATTAGGTTCTTATCGTTTTGGTGATAAAGATGGTGATAAAGACGGTGTAGTTGACCGTTGTGATGCTTGTCCAACTGAAAAAGGTTTACGTAAATTCCAAGGATGTCCAGATACTGATGCTGACGGAATTCCTGATAAAGATGATGCATGTCCTACACAAGCTGGTCCGATGGCATTGAAAGGATGTCCAGATACAGACGGTGACGGTATTGCAGATAAAGATGATGAGTGCCCTACTCAAGTTGGTACAGCAGCATTGAAAGGTTGCCCTGACCGCGATAAAGATGGTGTTGCAGATAAAGATGATGCTTGCCCAGATGTAGCCGGTGTAAAAGCATTGAAAGGTTGTCCAGATTCTGATGGTGATGGTATTGCAGATAAAGATGACGCTTGTCCGAATGAAGCAGGTACAGCTTCATTGAATGGTTGCCCAGACACAGACGGCGATGGCATAGCTGATAAAGACGATGCTTGTCCAACTGTAAAAGGTGTAGCTTCTGCTAAAGGTTGCCCTGACCGTGATAAAGACGGCGTAGCTGATGATAAAGATAAATGTCCAGACTTAGCAGGTTTAGCAACCAACGATGGCTGTCCAGAGGGATATGTAAATGGTGTGTTAGCAAGGGGTTATAGAACGGCAAGTGGTTGCGAAATTTCTAAATCAGAACTTGATGAATTAACTTTCGCAGCACAAGGAATCGAATTTTATAGTGGAACAAACAAATTGAAGCCATCTTCATACAAAAAACTTGACAGAGTTTGTTCATTATTGCAAAGATGCCCAGATAGTATCTTACACATCTCAGCATTTAATGATGGTGCAAGCAACGCAACAAATCTTCGTTCAGCGAAACTTCGTGCATGTGCAATTTATGCTTACTTCTTGAAGAAAAAATGCATCAGCAAAGCTCGTATGACGTATGATGGCCAAGGCGATGAAGACCCAAAAACAGAGTACACTACGCCTGATGGCAAAAAGACAAATACTCGTGTTCAATTCCAATTGAGATAATAATAGAACAATTTTTTTAAATTGTTTAGAAATAAAAAAGAGCAGAAACCCTAGGTTTTTGCTCTTTTTTATTGTCATTTTATTTCAATACTTTTGAAGTAATATTTAACATAAACTTTAAACGCACGAATGAAAAACTATTTTTATCTCATTACATTCTTTTTATTTTGCACACTGGGAACCTTAAAAGCCCAAACAGTAAACCTTACACCACAAGAGTTTATCGCTAAAGTAAAGACTACCAAAGACGCCCAACTACTGGATGTTCGTACACCGCAAGAATGGGAAGCGGGCAAAATTGCCTCATCAAAATGTATTAATTATAATGATGCTAATTTTAAGCAGCAGATAGAAAAGTTAGATAAAAACAAACCTGTTTTTGTTTACTGTGCCGCTGGCGGACGTAGCAGTAAAGCAGCTCCAATATTGCAACAAGCAGGTTTTAAGTATATTTATAACTTAACTGGTGGAGGCTATAAAGATTTAGCCAATGCTGGAGTGAAATAATCTTTCACCACAAAGGCACGAATTACACAAAGTTTCAAGGAGAATATACTCTGTGTCTCTTCATGTAATCCGTGCCTCTTTGGTAAGAACTTTACTATTTCTCAGAAAGTAGTTTTAATAAAATGGCATTCGTCCAACCATATCCATCTTGAACAGGATATTCTGCACCAGCCATTTCTTCATAGACATTATATTTATCAAGCATTTTACCAGTAGATTTATAAACTTTAAGATTATTGGCAATCCAATTTTGTTTGATTCTATTGGCTAAATCATTAAAACCATAGTTTCTAAGGCCTTGAATGGCTAAATATTGAAGTGGAGCCCAACCATTGGGAGCATCCCATTGTTGACCAGTTTTGCTAAGCGTTGTTGTGAGTCCGCCTGCTTGTAAGAATTGTGTTTCCAGTATTTTGGCCACTTTTTCTGCCTGTGTTTGGCTCGCTAATTTGAAAAACAATGGATATACCGCCGCCAAAGAATAAATACCTATCTGTTTTCCAACTACAAAATCGTAGTCGAAATAGAAACCTGCCGACTCATTCCAGAAGTATTTATCAAATACTATTTTACGTTTGTTAGCTAGCTGTCTCATGCTTTGAGCATATTCGGTTTGGTTATTTGCTTCATAAATACTTGCAAGCGTAAGTTCTAAATCATATAAGATAGCATTTAGGTCAACTGGTAAAATATCAGTTGTGTGAATAGTTGACATATTTTGACCATCACGAAGCCATCTACTCGAAAAATTCCAACCTGATTCGATACCCGAACGCAAATCACGGTAAACTTGATTGGCTTTTCGCCCACTTATTTTACTAGCAAAGACTATATCTTCTCGATATGCTTCTGGACGTGGAGTGTCATTGTCATCAAAGTAACGATTTAATACATCATTTTTGCCAACAAACACTACTTTTCTATAAGCTTTTTCGCCTTTTTTACGAGCTTCATTTTGTTTTTGAGCATCATCAGTACCTTTATCTACCGACATCCAATATTGATATTCCTTCTGTATTTGCGGTAAGGTTTTGATAAGTTTATCTTCAAAACCTTTCGTTTGTGCCAACATCTTTACCATAGAAGCAAAAAATGGTGGTTGAGAACGGCTAAAATAATAACTACGATTGCCAGTCGGCACGTGTCCATAATCTTGAATCAGTTGGGCAAAGTTCAAGACCGTGTTCGCCATTAATGTATCTTTACCTGCGGCTTGTAGGCCTAACATCATAAAATAATTGTCCCAATAATAGGTTTCGCTTGCTGCTCCACTTTGAACAAGATAGGGCTTAACTAAAGGAACAAGCGTACCCGAAGATTCCTTCGTTTTTCTAGTTAAAACACTCCATAATTCATTGATATGTTCTTGCGGAGAAAGTTTTACATTGCTGACATATTTAGAATTGGGCGAAGAAAACGTAAAGTTTTCCATGACAAAACGCTTCAAATTGAAATTTGGCTTCGATTTTTCTTCCTCATATCGCTTCAATACTTCTTCTGCCTTTCCCTTTGGGCTCGCATCGGCAAATGTTTTAGAATCGGGGAATATCGCTTTTAGTTGTACTTCTTTGAAAAGCTCACCAAATTCTTCATCGGGCGATTTATACACCTTTTTTGAAACCGAATCTCCACAAGCTAATATCACCACTGTTAATCCGAGCGTTAAAACCGATTGCTTCAAAAACTTTGTTGTCATTCTATTCGTTTAAAATTTGTGTTACGTATTTTCTAAATTTTGTCTAAATAATATATAATCTTTGCCGTTGAATAATATTCAATAGCAATCTTTATTCGAAAAGTAGTAATTTCGTATAGCTAATCAGCTAAAAATAGTGTTTATATATAAAAGCAGTTCTTCGAATTGCACCACCAATAATAGTTAGACATGAAATTTATCAAAATAGTTTTAGGTTTATTTCCTTTTTTAGCCTCTGCACAAACTGAATTAGTGGTAGCCACCAATTGCTCTGACACTAAATATACCTTTTATCGTCAAGGACTTAAGGAACAAGAAGTTTCTAAAACCTATGACGTTTCTGGCAAACTTTTGAAAGAATTTAAGTCTTTTTCGAGCAAAAATACAGGTAATTATTCGGAAGAGTATCTCTACACTTATGATATTTCTGGCAAAAATAATTCTATTACTTACAAGAGAAACAATGAGGTTTTGAAAGTAACTAAAAAGGAATATGATGCTAAAGGACAAGTTTTGAAAGAATCGGTAAGTAAAGGTTTAAATTTGCTTTCAAGTAATACATTATCAAATGACGGTACAGAAAAAGTAGCGATCTTCTTTGCCGAAGATGGTAAAACGGAAGCTTTCCGTGAGGTGTCAACTTCAAATGCAAAGGGTCAAGTGCTTTCAAAAATTTTAAAAGACCAATCGGGGAAAGTGCTTATTTCTGATTTAAAAACTTATAATTCGCAAGGAAAACCTACGCAAGAAGTGCATTTCGATGCTACGGATAAAACAACTACACAAACTGATTATGTGTATGATGCGAAGGGGCTTTTGCTCCGAGATAAAACTTTAAGAAATAATGAAGTTTTTGCCGAAACCAAATACGCTTATGATGAGGCTGGAAAATTAGCTCAAAAAACACGTATCAATGGAAAAGGGCAAATAGATTATTATTTTACATACGAATACGATGTTAAAGGACAAATGACCAAAGAAAATTATTTTTATAACAATGAAGTAATCGCTATTCGTACTTTTGAATATGATTTGAAGGGGAATAAAATTAAAGAAATATACTCCGATAAATCAGGCAATGTAAGTATGTATAAAACTTGGGAATTTGCTTGTAAATAATAAAGAAAGACAAAAACAATCATAAAAATCTGATAAATCATAGTTTAAGATGGTCGCTGAAAAAATTGATTATGTTGCCGAAATTGCTCGGTTGAAAAAAGAAAAAAATGCTGTTTTATTGGTTCATTATTACCAAATCCCTGAGATTCAGGATATTGCCGATTATATTGGCGATAGCTTAGGGCTTTCGCAACAAGCTGCCAAAACTGATGCTGATATGATTGTTTTTGCGGGTGTACGCTTCATGGCTGAAACAGCAAAAATACTTTCGCCAAACAAGAAAGTGGTTTTGCCTGATTTTAACGCAGGTTGTTCGCTCGAAGAATCCGCTCCTTATGCGGAATTTAAAGCATTTAAAGACCAACACCCTGACCATATTGTCATTTCTTATGTAAATTGCTCGGCTGAGTTAAAAACACTGACTGATGTAGTTTGTACGAGTAGTAATGCGGTAAAAATCGTTGAAAGTTTTCCGAAAGACCAAAAAATAATTTTTGCTCCTGATAAAAACTTGGGCGGCTACATCAATCGAGTAACTGGCCGAAATATGTTGCTTTGGGATGGTGCGTGTATGGTTCATGAGACTTTTTCAGGAAAAATGATTACCGACCTCAAGGCTAAACACCCAACTGCTGAAGTAGTAGCTCACCCGGAAAGCGAAGAATCGGTATTGAAATTGGCTGATTACATTGGTTCAACCACAGGATTACTCAAACACGTAATAAATAGTTCACAACAAGAGTTTATTGTGGCTACTGAATCGGGAATTTTACACCAAATGCGTAAAGCGGCTCCACAAAAGAAATTTTATGTAGCCCCAACTTCAAAAAATGGTCATTCTTGCAAAGCTTGCTCAGATTGTCCACACATGAAGCTGAACACACTCGAAAAACTTTACTTATGTTTAAGAGACGAAACACCTGAGATTATCTTACCAAGCGAAATGCTCGATGATGCACGTAAACCAATCGAAAGAATGTTGGAACTTTCAGCAAAATTTGGCTTATAATAATCAAATAGATATAATATTGAAGGGTGGGATGTAAATCTCACCCTTTTTTGTTTGCAAGAAAATACCAATTTCTTGAACGAGCAAAAGCTAGCCAAGTCTTAACAATACAGAAATTTGTGATAAATTTGTATTTCAAAAAACTAAAACTGTAAATAGTTAGTTGATAATGAGCTAAGTGACAAGCTAAAAACTATTACCAGTGCTATTTTATTTATAAAAAATTTTCATGCTTTACCCCCAAAATATTGAACAAAAGTTAGGTTTTGATAAGATTCGTGAACATATCGCCGAGCAATGTATTAGTTCGCTTGGCCGTGCTTTTGTTGAAAAAATAAGATTTTCTGACGACTTTAAAATCATCGACCGATTGATTCGACAAGCCGCTGAATTTAAACTCATTCTTCAAACTGAATCAGATTTTCCAGAGCAAAACTATATTGACGTAAGCGAGGCTCTTTCTCGTGCAGCTATTCAAGGAGCTTTTGTAAGCGAAGAACAATTTTTTGAAATCAAACTTTCGCTCCGAACGATTCAACAAATCATTCATTTCTTCAAAAATAAAGAAGAACACATCTATCCAGAACTAAAAACATTGGTCAATAATTCATTGCCAGTTTCGGAAGATGGAAAGAGCGGACTTGATGGTTGGGCCTCTGTTATTTCGCAAATTGACAAGATAATAGATGAAAGGGGAAGGGTTAGAGATAATGCCTCACCCGAGTTGATGGATATTCGGCGTCGATTACTTTCTGAACAAAGCGACCTACGTAGAACACTAGAACGCATACTCCGCACCGCCCGAAACAGCGGTTGGATTGGCGATGACATGTCGCTTACGATTCGTGATGGTCGCATGGTAATTCCAATTTTGTCTGAACACAAACGCAAACTGAAAGGCTTTGTGCATGATGAATCTGCTACTGGACAAATGGCATTTATTGAACCTGCTGAAGTTTTAGAAGCCAATAATGAAATCAGAGAATTGGAATCTCGTGAACGTCGTGAGATTATAAAAATTCTCGAACGTCTAACCGATTTCATTCGTCCGCATGTACCCGCCTTACGTAAAGCCTATCTTTTTCTCGGCATCATTGATTTCATACGAGCAAAAGCTAAGTTTGCCTTAGAGATTGATGCCACTGCTCCATTTTTGGTTGATGGACAAGCCCTTGGATGGTATCGTGCTAAGCACCCTTTATTGCATTTATCTTTCCGAAAATTGGGTAAAGATGTTATCCCACTTTCAGTAAAAATAGATAAAGACAATAGAATTGTTTTGGTTTCGGGCCCCAATGCAGGGGGAAAATCTGTGATGCTCAAAACCATTGGTTTGGTGCAATACATGGCACAATGTGGTTTATTGGTACCAACCTCGCCTGATTCGAAAGTAGGTGTTTTCAAAAATATTTTCATTGATATTGGCGACGAGCAAAGCATCGAAAACGATTTGAGTACCTATAGTTCGCACCTAACGAACATGAAGTATTTTGTCAATTTTTCGAATAAATTCACGTTGTTTTTAATTGATGAGTTCGGAACTGGTACGGAACCAAGTTTGGGAGGAGCCATCGCCGAGTCGATTCTTGAACAATTACTAAAATCAAATGCTTTTGGGGTAATCAATACACACTACACCAACCTCAAGGTTTTTGCTGATAAACACAATGGCACTATCAATGGAGCCATGAAATTCGATGCTGAGCATTTAGAGCCGCTCTATGAGCTTGAAATCGGAAAACCGGGTAGTTCGTTTGCTTTAGAAGTAGCTCAAAAAATTGGACTATCGAAGCAGATTGTCGATAATGCCAAAAGGAAATTGGGTACTCAACAAATTGATTTTGAGAAACTTATCAAAGAACTTGAAATAGAACGCAAAGTTTTCTCAGAAAAAAACAAAGAGTTTATAGAGAAGAACCAAAAGCTTACATCAACGCTCGAACAATATAATGGCTTAAAGAATTTCTTGGAAATTGAGAAAAAGAAAATCTTAAATGAAGCCAAAGCTCAAGCCAAGGAGTTATTGAAGGAGGCGAATCGTAAAATTGAAAATACCATTCGTGAAATAAAAGAGGTCAAAGCCGAAAAAGACCTCACGAAGCTTCTTCGACAAGATTTGCAAGAATTCGAGCAAAAAGAGCTCAAAGTTCAGAAAGTTGAAGAAACCAAAGCTCCAGCGGGCGAGGAATGGGAATTGGGTGTTGGAGCCATAAATCTAGGCGATTACGTTCGCATCAAAGGTCAGCATACCATTGGTGAAATTATTGCTATTAAAGGCAAAGATGCGGAAGTGGCTATTGGAGCACTCAAAACTAATATCAAGCTTAATCGCTTAGAGAAAATGAGTAAAAAAGAGTTCCGTGAAGCTACTAAAGAAACACCTAAAGCTAAGATTTCGGGCATTGATATGAACGAAAAAATGATGAATTTTAGCTTTAATGTTGATTTGCGTGGCAAACGAAGTGAAGAAGCACTTGGAGAAGTAGATAGCCTCATGAATGATGCAATTATGCTGGGATATCCTGAGTTGAGAATCGTACACGGTAAAGGTGATGGAATTTTACGAACACTTATTCGTCAACACCTCCGAAACTATAAACAAGTGGCTGGCGTAGCCGACGAACACGCCGACCGAGGTGGACAAGGTGTGACGATTGTGAAGATGAAATAAATAATAGCGGCAGGGTTTATACCTTGCCGCTATTTTGTTCTAATATAATTTATTTCAGCTTTTACGTTTTCGAGTATTTTTTCGGTTCTTTCGGGGCGGGCGTCGGTGATAAATACTTGCCCGAATGTCTGATTATCAATACTTTCTATTAGTTTTTGAATACGACGGTCATCAAGTTTATCAAAAATATCATCTAAAAGTAAGATAGGTTTCACTTCTCTTAATGCTTCGAGCATTTCAAATTGAGCTAACCTCAAAGCCATTACAAACGATTTTTGTTGCCCTTGTGAACCAAATTTTTTAACAGGATAACGGTCTATTTCAAAAACATAATCATCTTTATGAATTCCCTTGGTGGTGCGTTGGGCTTTTACGTCGGTCTGACGATTAAGTCTGAATTCTTTCACAAAATCACCACTTGCCACTTCCGACTCATAAATAATTTCAACCTCTTCACGTCCTTCGCTTAGAATTTGGTAATGTTTTTTAAAAATGGGTAGAAATTTCTTGATAAACTCTCGGCGTTGCTCAAAAATTCGAATGGCTAATTTTACCAATGGATCGGAGTAAGTATCGAGTAAATCTTGGTCAAGAAAATTTCGTTCGTAAAAAATTTTAAGAAGACTATTTCGCTGCTCCAATAATTTGTTATATTGCTGATAATCAGACAAGTAAATGTTGTCCATTTGCGATAATACACCATCAAAAAAACGTCTTCTGCCTTCGCTTCCATCTTTAATCAGTTCCGTATCATCAGGTGCTATTAAAACTACAGGAAACTGCCCAATGTGGTCGGACAAACGTTCGTAAGGCTTCTTATCGTGCAATAATACTTTCCTTTGACCTCTTTGTATCGAACAGGTAATTTGATGTTTCTTACCATTTTTATCAAAAATTCCGTCAACCATCATCACATCAGCATCATGATTGATATTGAGAGCATCTTGGCTATGGATCGAACTTTTACTTAAAGCCAAAAAATAGACCGCATCAAGCAAATTGGTTTTTCCACTGCCATTTTCGCCCACAATACAGTTTACATGCTTCGAAAAAGAATGATTAGCCTCTTCGTAATTTTTGAAATTTGATAAGTAGATTTTTTCTAAATACATCGGAGCAAAAACAACTTTGGAGGTTGTCCTACAAATTAGTCCGAAATTTAGGCATTTTTCACTAAAGTTTGTTTTATTTGTAGTTCTAATACTTACTTAACCTAATTTTATTTGATGAATAAGAGCACCCTCATCTATTTTATAGCAGCTGTAGCGGCTACTGGTGGCCTTCTTTTTGGCTTCGATACAGGCGTTATTAATGTAGCCCTTCCATCGCTTAGAGCGAAATTTAATCCATCACCCGAAACCGAGGGTCTTATTGTAAGTGCTGTATTATTTGGAGGAATGGCGGGCCCCTTTATTAGTGGCCCACTAACTGACCTTCTCGGACGTAAAAAAATTAACATTATTGCCTCATTGGTTTTTGTGGTAGGCTCTATCATTACGGCAATTGCTCCAACGGTTGATTATTTAATTATCGGACGCTTGTTTTTAGGTTTAGCCATTGGAATCGTGGCTTCTACTGTTCCGCTTTACTTAGCCGAAATTGCCCCAACCGAAAAACGCGGACAACTCGTTACGTTCTTTCAATTAGCAATCACTATCGGAATTCTACTTTCTTATGTTGTTGGCTATTTCTTTGCCGAACAAGCAGATGGTTGGAGAAGTATGTTTTGGACAGGCTTTATTCCTGCCGCTATTCTGATGGTGGGAATGTTTTTCGTGCCAGAAAGTCCACGCTGGTTAATTGGTAAAGGTAGAGATGCCGAAGCTCTTGAAGTGCTGAACAAATTGCGTACGCCAGAACAAGCCCAAGCAGAAGTTGCACAAACCAGACAAATTATTGAAGACGAAAAGCATAATAAGGGAGATTGGAAAATGCTTTTTAGCAAGCGTTTACGTATTCCATTATTCATCGGAATTGGTATTTTCTTTATTCAACAGTTTTCGGGTATAAATGCCATCATTTATTTCTCAACTGATATTTTCAAAAATCTATTTCCCGATGGTAAAACTGCGGAGTTAGCAACCGTTGGTGTTGGAGTTATCAACACGTTATCCACATTCTTGGCAATCATGATTTTGGATAAGTTTGGCAGAAAACAAATTCTTTACACAGGTCTTATCGGTACCGCAATTTGCTTAGGAACAGTGGGTTTAGCTTTCTTTATGAAGGATTCTCTTAGTCCAGAGCTTAGTAAGGTGATGCTTATCGGAGGGGTATATGTATATATTATCTTCTTTGCAATTAGCCTTGGGCCACTGGGTTGGTTGTTAATTTCAGAAATTTATCCACTAAAAATCAGAGGCTTTGCTTCAAGTATGGGAAGTTTCAATCACTGGCTTTTTGATGCAGGTGTAGCTTATTCGTTTCCAATTTTAGCAGCAACTTCGCTCGGTACAAATGGGGGAATATTTGCCATCTATATGGTGGTAGTTTTACTTGGTTTACTTTTTGCAAAATACATTGTTTTTGAAACCAAAGGCATGAGTTTAGAGGAAATTGAAAAGAGATATAATTAAAATTAAATATAGGGATTTTAGAAAGGGCTCGGTTTGAAAAACTGAGCCCTTTCTGTTTGGGTAGAGCTTGCTTTTTCAAACAAATTATAGAAAATTGCAGAATATTTAATCAACTCTAAGTTTCGGCCTATATTGTAGGGTCTGATAGCATAAAAAAACCAAAAACATGAAAAAACTACTTATTATTGTCACTCTATTCATCGCTAATCTTACTTTCGCTCAACATAAAGAAATCATCAAAACCGATAAAGCACCTGTTCCGATTGCTCCATATAGCCAAGCAGTAAAATCAAATGGTTTTGTTTTTGTCGCAGGTCAAATTGGACTCGACCCTGCCACACGAAAACTCGTTGAAGGTGGATTTGAAGCCGAAACGGTAAAAATCATGGAAAACATCAAATCCATTTTAGAGGCAACAGACTTAAAGCTTAGTGATGTGGTAAACACTACGATTTATATCAAAGACATCAATAATTTTGCTAAAGTGAATGAAATATACGGGAAATATTTCACGGGCGATTTTCCTGCACGTACTACCATTGGTGTAGCAAATCTACCCGGTGGGGCTAATATAGAGATTGCGGTGGTTGCTGCGGTTTCACATCAAACTCGTCGTAAATAACAACGAAATCATCGCAAAATCGGGGCTTATTAGCTTATTTTAATGAACTTTTCCTATCAAAATTAATATATTTGTTTTTTTACTAACCCTTCATCATGCTTTATGAGAAAACTATCAGTATTAGGTAGAGCGTATAGAGTAAGCGAACTCCTTTTCGCTTCACTTTTAATTCTTCAAGCATTATTCTCGTTTGCCCAGCAAGGTGGCAATCAGTTTAATGCGAATACCCGTTTTGAACAAATGGGAACCGAGCTTCCAACGCCAAACACTTATCGCACAGCTTCAGGTGCACCAGGCAAAGATTATTGGCAACAAAAGGCTGACTACGATATCAAGGCGGAGTTAGATGATGTCAATCAAAAAATTATCGGTACCGAAGTTATCACTTATACTAACAAATCGCCTGACGAGTTACGTTATTTGTGGTTACAACTTGACCAAAACCTTTTTGAGAAAAACTCAATTAATGCCATGACTAAAACTGGCGGAGTTGACCCTCAAGGAATGTCGTTCAATGCCCTTCAAAACGTAAATGCTCCGTCATCAGTTTTTGGTGGTATTTCGGGAAATAAAGAATACGGTTATAAAATTACAACCGTAAAAGATGCCAAAACTGGTGCAGACCTTAGATATACCATCAATAATACCATGATGCGTATTGATATTCCAGTTACATTGAAACCGGGTCAGTCTTATTCTTTCCGCATTGATTGGAACTATAATATTACAAATTACTACGGTCGTTCGGGTATGGAATATTTCCCGAAAGATGGCAATTACAATTACTTTATTGCACACTGGTTCCCACGTATGGCGGTGTATGATGATGTAAATGGCTGGCAACACAAACAATTCTTGGGTCAAGGTGAGTTTACACTTCCTTTCGGAGATTATAAAGTAGAAATCACGGTGCCTAACGACCACGTTGTGGGTGCAACAGGTGAATGCCAAAACTACGATAAAGTATTAACGCCAGAACAATTTAAACGTCTTCAACAAGCGGCTAATTCAAAAACTCCTGTATTAATCGTATCGCAGGCTGAAGCAGAAGCGGCAGAAAAAGGCAAGCCAACGGGCAAGAAAACTTGGATTTATAAAGCATCGAACGTTCGTGACTTTGCCTTTACCTCATCTCGTAAATTTATCTGGGATGCTATGCAAACAGATGTTTACAACAATGGCCGTAAAATTTGGAGCATGTCATTCTATTCAAAAGAAGGAAATCCACTTTGGGGACAGTACTCTACTCGTGTAGTTGAGCATACTTTAAGAAGCTACGGAAATCGTACGGTTCAATATCCTTATCCAGTAGCTATCTCTTGTCATGCAACAGCAGGTGGCGGTATGGAATACCCAATGATTTCATTCAATGGTGGTCGCCCAGAGCCAGATGGCACTTATTCGGAAGCTACCAAAGCAGGTATGATTGGCGTGATTATCCACGAAGTTGGGCACAACTTCTTCCCGATGATTGTAAACTCTGATGAGCGTCAATGGTCATGGATGGATGAAGGTTTGAATACTTTCTGCCAATATTTGGCTGAACAAGAATGGGATAGAAATTTCCCTTCTCGCCGCGGAGAACCACAATACATTGTGCCTTACATGAAAACCGATAAATCTCAGCAAGTGCCAATTATGTCGAGTTCAGATAATATCATGGCATTTGGTCCAAATGCTTACGCTAAACCAGCAACTGGTTTAAATATTTTGCGTGAAACAGTGATGGGTCGCGAATTATTTGATTATGCATTCAAAGAATATGCACGTCGTTGGGCATTTAAGCATCCAACACCAGCCGATTTCTTCCGTACGATGGAAGATGCTTCGGGCGTTGATCTTGATTGGTTCTGGAAAGGTTGGTTCTACGGTGTTGAGCCTTCTGATCAAGATTTAGCAGAAGTAGAGTGGTACTCACCTGATAATCAAGATCCAATTGCTAAAAAAGCAGCAGAAAAAGCTGATGCTGAAGCTAAAAAACAAACATTGAGTAATATCCGTAATAAAACAGATATTAAGCAAACTGTTGTGGAAGCCGACTCTACAATGCGTGATTTTTACAACTCGTATGATAGATATGCTGTTACGGCCGCAGATAAGCAAAAATCTGAGCAATATAAATCAAGCCTCTCAGAAGATGAGCGTAAATTGGTAGAATCAGGCATGAACTACTATGTTTTGAAAGTGAAAAACAAAGGTGGCTTACCAATGCCAGTAATCATCAAGTTAGATTATGAAGATGGCACAAATGAGGTTGTGAGAATTCCAGCCGAAATCTGGCGTTTGAATGATAAAGAAGTGAAGAAAACAATTCCGACGACGAAGAAGGTGACGAAGTTTACGCTCGACCCATTCTACGAAATTGCTGACATTGACACTGAAAATAATTCATTCCCACGTGAGCCAGAAAAACCAACAAAGTTCCAAGCATTTAAGCAAGGGTCGTTCCGTCCACAAGGACAAAACCCAATGCAACAGGCTAAACAGAACCAACCTGCAGGAACGCAAACAAGTGGTAAAAACTAATTAAAGTAGTTTCAATAAACAAAAAGCCCCGAAATAGGATTCTACTTCGGGGCTTTTTGTTTTAAGCGGACTGTTGACCGTAAACTGTTGATTTTTTACATAACAATCTCTTTCTCAGTCATTATCGTAAGCACTTCTTCATCCATCAAGCGAGTAGCCAAACCTTGTGTTTTTGGAATTTCATAATGGAAGAAATACTTCATAGTATGTATTTTACTTTCATAAAACTCAGTATCGTCGTTTGAAGTAATTAGTTTTTGTTTGGCAACCACCGCTTGCTTCAGCCATTGCCAAGCCACTACATTAAGGCTAAACATTTCCATGTAAAGTGTAGCGTCTGATAAGAAACGCTCAACATCACCTGTTCCCGCAATACTTAGTAAATGCATTGTTACTTTCTGCAATCTTTCACCTTCATCTTTCAATAAAAGTGCATATCGCTTTAATTCATCAAATTGTAAAGCTGCCATCACAGTTTTTCCAACCTCTTTTGTCAAAAGCATGGTAGCTTTTCCACCGGCCATCGGAACTTTTCGGCCTAACAAATCTTGCGATTGAATACCCGTTGTTCCCTCGTAAATTGGTGTAATACGAATATCTCTATAATATTGTTCTACTGGAAAATCTTCAGTAAAACCATAACCACCGAAGCATTGCACAGCATCAGAAGTTGCTTTCATGCCATATTCACAAGGAAACGTTTTGGCAATTGGTGTAAGCAATTCGAGCATTAAATGAGCATTTTCTTTTTCTTCTGGGTCGTCAGAAGCTTCCGAAAGGTCGAAAAACTTAGATGTTTCAAGTAAAAGCGACAGAGAACCTTCTACCACTGCTTTCTGAAACAACAACATTCTTTTTACATCGGGGTGTTGAATAATCGGAATTTGTGGAGCATCAAGGGCATGTTTTTGATTGAGTCGGCGGCTTTGAGGGCGTTCTTTAGCATATTCGAGCGAAGCATAATAAGCTGCTGAAGCAATAGAAGCTCCAGTAATTCCAACGCCAATTCGAGCCTCATTCATCATCTGAAACATGTAATTCAAGCCTTTATTTGGTTCGCCCACTAAATAGCCAATACAGTCATCATTTTTATCGCCAAAGCCTAAGTGCATGGCAGGCACACCCTTCTGACCTAATTTATGGTAAATTCCCATTGATGTCACATCGTTATCTGTACCATCCAATCTAAATTTCGGAATCACGAATAAAGAAATACCTTTTGTGCCGAGTGGAGCACCTTTGATACGTCCTAAGAATAAGTGAATGATATTATCAGCGGCATCGTGGTCTCCAGCAGAAATAAATACTTTCTGGCCCCTAATTTTATAAGTGCCATCTTCAAGCGGTTCGGCGGTTGAAGTAATATCTGAAAGCGAGCTACCTGCTTGCGGCTCTGTCAAACACATTGTACCTTGCCACTTGCCCGAAATCATATTTGGAATGTAAGTATCCTTTAACTCTTGCGAGCCAAAGCTGGCAATCAATCGAGCTGCACCAGCTGTAAGACCAGTAAACATCATCCCGTTATTGGCTGCCATTAAGATATAGCCCAAAATACTCGTAATTGTCACGGGCATTTGAGCTCCACCATCTTCGTAGTCAAAATCAGCTCCGATGATTCCAGATTCCCCTAAAGCTTTCAGATAATCTTTGATAGCAGGATGAACAGTTACCTGACCATCTTTTAATTCGGGTTGATTTTTATCTACATCTTTTACAAACGGAAACATCAGATTATCAGCTATTTGAGTAGCTGCATCAATGGTCATATCGAAAGTTTCTTTCGTGTGGTCGGCAAAGCGAGTATGCTTTGTAAGCGACTCTGCATCGTGAACTTCATAGAGTAGGAAGTCAACGTTTCTTTTATTAAAAAAATGATTAGCCATTGCCTTAAATCCCAATCGGGACGTTAGAGTTTTAAAAGAATCTTGTTTACAAAATTTAGTAGTTATTACATCAATCCTAGTATTTTAGCATATTTCATCATTGCACCAGGGTTAGATATTTTAATTTTACCCATCATCATTGCCATCATAGGATTCATGTCGCCCGTTGCAATTTTTACAAAATCATCAGCATCTGCTTTTATTATACATTCAGGAGTTCCTACAAAACTTTCTTGAAAATCAGCCTTTCCATCTGCAACTACCAAAGAGTAATTTTCCCCACTGCCAAAATCAAAGTGAAGCGTTGTAGTTACATCATTTATTTCGTTTGGAGTAAGACGTGTGGCTGTCTTCTGTAAAAATTCTTTTGCTGTCATGTCAATAAATTAGTTTGAAAATAAGGTTTAAAAGATTCCGAAAGTTAGTAAAAAAAGAATAAATATTATGCAAGCATACTATTTATTTTTGTTGGAAACTTGTGTTTTTATCAAAAAAAAATAATATTTGATAGCCTTAAGTATGAAAAATTCGCAATATTCTATTCATTTCCTCAGAAAACGAAAGCGGTATTCGTTTTTTCTACTTCAGACCACAGCTTTTCCGTAATTCTTATGGATACATATTGAGTTATAAGTATTAACCGCAAAGAAAGCTACTAAAGAAGTGTTACTTTTGCTTAACCATTTGGTCAAAATTGAAAAACAAAGCCTTTAAACACACACCTGATGAAGAGTTGGTTCGATTATATGTTGAGACCCAACGTAATCTTTACTTTGAAGAACTCTACGACCGTTATGTTGATAAAGTTTACAGAAAGTGTCTTTCGTTTGTTAAAAATGAAGCTCAAGCCGAAGACTTTACGCATGATATCTTTCTGAGATTAGTGCTTAAAATAGGTGGCTTTAAAGAACAAGCTAAATTTTCAACTTGGCTCTATTCAATTACTTATAATTATTGTATGGACCAAATGAGAGTTGTGAAAAAACAAGCAGAGACTTATCTCGATGAAAACTTCGACCTTGAAGAAGAAGACGATGATTCTGAACTTGCTGAAATGCAAACCCAAGGATTGAAAAAAGCCCTACAAAAAATCGAGCCAGACGAAAGAGCCATTCTATTAATGAAATATCAAGATGATTTTAGCATCAAGGAAATAGCCGATAGTTTTAATATCAGCGAAAGTGCTGTGAAGATGCGTTTGATGCGTACGAAAGAGAAATTAAGAAAAATTTATACTGAAAATATTCTTTTCTTTATCATTGTTTTGGTTAAGGCTATTTGGTTTTGGAAAAAATAAATAACAAATATAATATCTTAAACTTAATAAAAAATGGAGGATTTCGACGATGATGCTACGGCTCCAGAGCATCTGAAAGGTATGCTTACAGCCGAAATAGACGCAATTCGCGACGCCATGACGATTGTTCAAATGTTTTTGGGAGAAGGGGTAATTGCGGGAGTAAAGCTTCTGCAAGAACTTGAGCCTAAAGAAAATAAGGTAGATTAATCCTGAATAAAATATAACAACAACTAATAAGAACTTATATTTATGAAGCAACCGATGAGTTTTACTGATACCCTGTTGGCCACATTCAATGATTTGGTGAGAAGTTTTATGACCTTTTTCTATAATCTCATTGGGGCCGTTATTATTCTTCTAATTGGTTGGGGGGTTGCCAAAATGGTAGCAGCCGTAACTCAAAAAATGCTCGAACAAATTGGAGCAGATAGGGTAGGCGATAAGCTAAATGAAATTGATGCTATTAAAAGCCTTAAATTGGAGATAAAACTGAGCAAAATCGTTTCGAAAGCACTTTATTATTTTATTTTGATTTTTATGCTACGCCCTGCTGCTGATACTTTGGGCGTGCCTGCGATTTCAGATATGGTTAAGCTTTTGGTCGAATTTATTCCAAAGCTTATTTCTTCAGCACTGATGCTTTCAGCTGGTATTTTTTTGGCAGATGCCTTGAAAAACTTTGTAGTTACGCTTTGTAAATCCTTTAACATTGCGGCTGGAAAACTAATAGGTACGATTATCTTTTTCTTCTTGTTAATAATTTTCGTTATTCAATCAGTTGCACAAGTAGGTATCAACACAAGTCTGCTAGAATCGAGTTTTAATTTATTGGTCGGGGGAGTTATTTTCGCTTTTGCAATTGGTTATGGTTTTGCTTCGAAGGAAATTCTACTGAATATTATTTCTTCATTTTATAGTAAAAACCGCTATCGTGAAGGCCAAATTATCGAAATTGACGGGGTGAAAGGGGAAATAATAGGTATGGACAATACAACAATTACCCTAAAGACCGAAGATTCGAAAACAATATTTCCTTTGCGAGTCTTACAATCCAAATCTGTAACTGTTTATGAAGATTAAAATAAAGCCCCTCATCAATAATTAATTAGTAGATGAGGGGCTTGGTTTTTATAGTCGATATTTTATTGTTACTATTTTCTAGAACTAAAGTCTCAAAAATGATTTTAGTTTCACAGTAATTAAAAAAAAAGTATTATCCATTAAATCCTTATTTTAATGAAGAAGAAGGTTCTCCTAACAATCATTTATTTAGCATTTACTTCTTTTACCTTTGCTCAAGAGATTCCTCAAACCCATGAAGATTCACTCCGAATTGGTTGGTGGGATCCACGCAATACGCAATTTGGCATTAACTTCTCACAGACTGGTTTCAACGATGCTTGGTCAGGGGCACAGGGTAGTGTAGGAAGTATCGGACTTGGTTTTCTTTTTAACAATAAAGCAGTTTATCATAAGAAAAAGGGAGTTTTCTCATCTGATATTCAGTTTCAATATGGTATGCTGAAAAATAAGGGTCAAGAAGCAGTAAAAAGTATTGACCGTATTTTTATGGATGCTAAATATGCAAGTAAATTATCACCAACAATTAACTGGTTTGCTGGAGTAAACTTTCTCTCACAGTTTGCTGCTGGTTATGATTTAAAAGCAGCTAATAAACCAATGATATCTAATCTTTTCGCCCCAGCTTTTTTGGCCGAGGGTGTTGGTTTGGAGTGGAAACCTCAAAAATATTTTGTATTACAATTAGGTGGAGCTACACTTCGACAAACATTTGTGACCAATGATAAAGTTTTTGAAAATACAGCCAAAGAAGTGACAGAAAATGGACAAATTATTAAACGTTCTTATGGTACTGAAAAAGGAAAAGTTTTAAATGAAATGGGTTTTCAGTTTGTAGCAGCTTTTGATAAAGATATTGCTAAAAATGTAAACTTGAAGTGGCGTTATCAGGGTTTCTTAGCTTATGCTCCTAAAAATAAACCAATGGACCACAATATTAGCTTAATTGCTACTGCGAAGGTAAATAAATATATGAATGTAAACTTTACACTTTTGGGGCTTTATGATGCCGATATTGTGAAGAAATTTCAAATTAGTGAAGGCTTAGCAGTTGGTCTTTTGTTTACACTTTAATGAACCTATAACCAATAAAAGCGATGTTGAAAGAATTTAAAACATTTATTTCCCAAGGCAATGTGCTTGATTTAGCAGTTGGTGTTGTTATCGGAGGTGCTTTTAGTAAAATTACTACCTCATTGGTAGATGATATTCTAATGCCAATCGTTGGTTATTTCTTGGCTGGGGTAGATTTTAAAACTCTTGCCTTACATTTGGGTCAGCCAGATGAAAAAGGGGTTTATCCAGTAAATATCATGTATGGTAACTTTATTCAAATTACGATACAATTCTTGATTATTGCGTGGGTAATTTTCCTTATTGTTAAGTTAGCTAATAAGGCCAAAGTTTCTGAAAAGTAAGATTTCAGATTTATCAAAACCCTCAAGATAATTAAATATTCCTCTTGAGGGTTTTATATTTTAGGGATTAATCAAAAATTGCATAAACCGCAAAAGACCCTAACCAGTGGTCTCCACCATAATTCCCAGAGGTAACATTGGGTAAAGCATTATTAAGGAAAGAAGCCGATGTTTGCTCAAATTTTACTTTCAAAGGGTTACTTTTGGGTAGAACAGAAGCAATTCCCTTGAAACACCATGCTCGGCTGATACTTAGACCATCAAGATGAACTATTTGATAATCTTTTCTGTCACTAACAACAGGTTGCTTTAAAAGATTTTGAATTGATTTTGGCTGAAGAAAAGCACTAAACCAAGTTTCAAATTCTTTTGGGGTCATGATTCGACGCACTAAATCGGCTATTTCGAGGTTCGGAGAAAGAAAATCTGAGCCATCGGGTTCTAAATATGCAGGAGCATTGATTTGAGATTTATAAAACTGCTTAGCTTTTTCAACAATAGCTTTTTCAAATTCAGTATTTTTCGTAGCTCTTGCCCAATCCAAGGCAAAAACCAAACCGAATGCAGTATTAGGGTGTACACCTGTGCGGTTAGGATAAGTTTGTTTAGGTAGGAATGCTGTCCAAAGTCTTACTATTTCTTTCGTGAGCGGTTGTAGATTTTGATACCATTTTTGAGCTATCGGGTCATTCCAGGTAAGTAGTTCTTGGTCGAGCTTCAAAACCCACGCCCAACCATAAGTTCGTTCGAAGGTAGCGGTTGTTTTATACTTCGTGAAATATTCAGCTTCTGTTTTTATCTTCTCTGCTTGAAAATTGTTATCCAAAACACTGATAATCTTTTCTCTATCTTTGATATTCGGAAAAACCTTTAATAATTTAATCAACATCCAATGTCCATGCACACTTGAATGCCAATCGAGGCAACCATAAAAACTTGGGTGTAGTTGTGAAGGCAATAATTGATGGTCTTCGGCGGTATCAGAGCTGTGCCCTGTTTTATTAGGAAACTCCTGATTAATACAATGTAAGGGTAATACCGCTAATTTCTCGGCGATTTCTTGTGTAAAAAGAGCTGATTTTGATACTTGTGCTTTAGAACTTAAACTAATTATGAAAAATAGAATCAGTCCACTTAAGGTTTTAGGGAGTATTAGTTTTTTGATAAGCATTGGTTTGTCATGAGAAATGTTAAAAATCAAATTTAATAAAAAATAAGGTAAATTTTTAACAAAAAAATAATACAGGGAAAAGCATCTAATGCCTTGATTTTCAATAAAAATAGCCTTTTTTTAATACAATATTTTTTAAAAGTATTTACCAATTTAAACAGTCAAGCCTAATAAAATTTTGTCATAATACCCAAAATAAGCGTCTTTTTTGACAAAAACGCCTCCATTAGAACCCTATAATAAATTTCTCAAATTTTTCTTTTCATTCATTTTGAAATAATTTACATTTGTTACGTCTTTTAAATTTAGACAAAGACTTGTCTAAATTTAAAAGCATCATAATCGTGCTTATATCCTTATAATCTCAAAACGGTAGCTTAGCTACCTATGAAAAATCATGGAAACGTGGTTGAAAGACAAATTGCGTGGTGACTGGCAAATCTGGTTCATCATTGTGCTTCTATCTTTATTTAGTATGCTGGTTGTTTATAGTGCCAGTACCGCTCTTGCTTATAAAAAGGCAGGAGGAAATACCGAAAGCTACTTACTTAATCATACGGGTCACCTTTTATTAGGTCTATTTGTTATATGGTTTATTCATCGTATTGACTATACGAAATACGCAGGAATTTCAAGACTTTTACTTTGGATTACGCCAGTACTATTAATATATACGTATTTATTTGGTACCACAGTTGGTGGAACCAAACGTTGGATTAATCTTTTTGGTATTTCGTTCCAATCATCCGATTTAGTTCGTTTGGTGCTGATTACCAATTTGGCTGCAATGTTAGCACGCCGCCAAAATGTACAATACACCCAAAAAACACTGATGGGTTTGATTTTTTGGTGTGGGATACTGTGTGGTATGTTGGCAATCACCAATTTCTCAACGGCGGTTATTTTAGGTGTCACTTGTTTTCTTATTATGTACATGGGACGTGTACCAGGAAAGTACCTTTTCAGAATGGCAGCGGCGGTTGTAGGAGCATTAATTGCAGTCTTAGGCATAAGTGTTTATTTATATTCAAAAGGCGTAGAGTTTGGTCGTGGTCAGGTTGTACTAGAACGTATCGAGGCATTTATTGATGTTGATATTAATCGAGATAAGGAAATAGGAAATCCAGACCGTGATGATGCTTTCCAGAAAGAGCAAGCAATGATTGCAATCGCTCGTGGAGGAATTATTGGAATAGGCCCCGGAAACAGCTTTCAACGGAACTATTTGCCAGAAGCATTCTCAGACTATATTTATGCAATAATTGTTGAAGAATACGGTATGTTGGGAGCCATATTTGTCATGGGTTTGTATTTATGGTTACTCTATAGAGGTCTTAAAAATGTTAGTAATACACAACGAGCTTTCGGAGGGCTTCTTTGTGTGGGGCTTACCTTTAGTATTGTGTTTCAGGCATTTATTCACATGTTTATCAATGTAGGCTTGGGGCCAGTAACAGGGCAAACACTTCCTTTGATGAGTATGGGAGGAACCTCAATTTTGTTTACCGCAACAGCTATTGGAATTGTATTGAGTGTAACGAAAGGCGAATATGATGATAAGGAAAAAGCCCTTAATGCTTAGATGTAATTCTAGCGTTTTCGTTTGTAACACTTTAAAAAGAATAGCTGTATAGAAATAAATTATATATGAAAAAAATTATCATCAGTGGTGGCGGTACGGGTGGACACATTTATCCGGCAGTAGCAATTGCCAATGAGCTAAAAGCTATTGATGCTTCTAATGAAATATTATTTGTGGGAGCAGAAGGGAAAATGGAAATGGAGAAAGTACCTAAGGCTGGATATAAAATCATCGGTTTACCCATTGCAGGGATTAACCGCTCGAATATGCTGGCCAATTTAGGATTACCACTGAAGCTAATCAAAAGCCTTTGGAAAACGTATCGAGTGATTAAAGACTTTAAGCCAGATATTGCGATTGGTGTAGGCGGATATGCCAGTGGCCCAACCCTGATTATGGCAAATTTCTTAGGCGTTCCAACGCTCATTCAAGAGCAGAACTCGTTTGCGGGTGTTACTAATAAATTTGTGGCGAAGAAAGCACAAAAAATATGTGTGGCATACCCTAATATGGAGCAGTTTTTCCCGAAAGAAAAAATTATTATGACGGGAAACCCAGTGAGAAAAGATATTCTTGAAACGAATTCGAAGAGAGAGCAAGCATTTAAACATTTTGGCCTCGACCCCGAACGAAAAACACTTTTAGTAATTGGGGGTAGCCAAGGAGCAAGAACAATCAATGAGGCAATATTTGCAGGTTTAAACGATTTAATATCAAACGACCTTCAAGTAATTTGGCAAACAGGTAAGCTTTTTATTAATAAAGCTAAGCAAGGGGTTGAATCATTACAAACACAGCGTGTATTTGTATCAGATTTTATCTACGAAATGGATTTAGCCTATGCCGCCGCCGATTTAGTGGTTTCTCGTGCAGGTGCTTTGTCGGTTTCGGAATTATGCTTAGCAGAAAAACCATCAATTTTGGTTCCATTACCAACAGCCGCCGAAGACCACCAAACACAAAATGCTCTGAGTTTGGTAAACGTAAAAGCCGCATGGTTAGTAAAAGACGTGGAGGCTCGCGATATTTTGGTAGATAATGTGGTTAAACTTGCCAATGATAAGCAAGAAATGCAATTATTGAGTAAAAATATCAAGACTTTAGCCAAACCTGAGGCAGGAAAGGAAATTGCAGCCGAAGTATTGAAAATCATTAAATAGTTGAAGAAACGAAGGTATTAGAAGGGCTTTTGATATATAATTATGAAGATATTTTTTTCCGAAAATAGAGTAGATTACTCAACTTATACTTTCGATTATGCGATTTATTGTTTGAAAGAATCGCAGGCCGAATTATCAGAAATTTATGAGAAAGGGTTTCTACCATATACAGGAAATTTAGGTATCAATGGCGATATTTTTTATTTGGCTCGTAGCCTTAGAGTTGATTTAGACCGTTTTGAAGATACTTCAGAAAATCGTCGAGTAAATCGTTTAGTAGAGCCACTTAATATTACACTGGATGTAATTAAAAAAACAGATTTTGACCTAAACGATGCTGAGTTTGTAAACTTAAGTCAAGAATATATTTCGCAACGTATTGGCGATGATAATATGAGTTGGGAGCGTTGGCAGTATATTCTTTCGAGAGAAACAGGTACGCATATCTTTAAATTTAGTATTGAAGGTAAGCTTCTCGGTTTTGTTTTTGCCGTGCTTGAAGGAGAGATGCTCCATTATTGGTTTGCCTTTTTTAATACAGAATACATGCGAAGCCATTCGCTTGGCAAATGGCTTATGTGGCGTGTGATTAAATGGGGAAAAGAAAATGCCTTAAAACACGTTTATTTAGGAACGGCTTATAAACAGTCGGCCCTTTATAAAATTCGTGACCACAAAGGATTGGAGTATTTTGATGGTTATCGTTGGAATAAAGATGTTGAACGACTTAAGAATCTTTGTAAAAATGATTTAGAACCTAAAGCCGCCGATGAGTTCAAAATGCTTGATAACCCCAATGATTTTCTTAATCAATTATAAAAAAAATGTTTAATCATTAAAATTTGATTGAAAATATTAATAAAATACTAATTTGCATAAATAAATGTTTCGTAACACTAACTTCGGAAAAATAGCTAAGATTCTCTTTGGCACAATTGCCATCGGAGCAATTACGCTACTAATTGCTTTTTCGACAGATAGTTTTTCGTCAGACCGCTGCAAAAAAATAGAAGTAAACATTAAAAATGCTGATGAACAATATTTCATCACTAATAAAGATGTAGAAAACTTAGTGACAAAATATGGCAGTGAGCAACTGGTAGGTAAACATTTTGAAAAAATCGACCTCCGCTCAATTGAGCAACGTGTACTCAAAAATCGCCAGATAAAATCTTGTCAAGTCTATAAAGGTGTAGATGGAAAACTTCATGTTGATGTTGAACAACACATTCCGATTGCCCGAATTTTAATGTCAGATGGCCGCGAAGATGTGTATGTTGATGCCGAGGGAAGTTTTTTTCCACTCTCTGACCGATATTCAGCAAGAATTTTATTGCTTTCGGGTGAATATTTCCGAAATTTGCCAAGTTTAAAAGCAAAGCGTCAGGAAAAGAACCTTCAATTTATAAAGTTAATTAATGAAGATTCCTTTCTAAAAGCCCAATTTACCCAATTGGACATCAATTCTGATGGAGACATCAGTATTGTTCCATTAGTGGGTAACCACATTATTGAGTTTGGCGAACCCAGCAATATTGAGAATAGATTAAACAGATTGAAGATATTTTACAATCAAATCCTACCAGTAAAAGGGTGGGATAGTTTTTCGTCAGTAAGTGTTAAATATGATGGACAAATTGTTTGTAAATAGGAGATATAGCTGTGACTTTTGACTATTTTTTTGAGTCAAGAGCCTTAAATGATAGAATAAATGAATAAAGGTGTAATTGTAGGCATTGATATTGGTAGCACAAAAATTTGTGCAGTAGCGGGCATTATTGACTCTATCGGGAAAGTAAAAATTCTTGATATGGTTGAAGAACCTACACAAAGAGGTAGAGTATCAAATGGCACGGTTGTAAATTTAGAGTTTACGGCTCGTGACATTGACCGTATCCTTACTAAATTATCAGATAAAGCCGACATTAATATTCAAAACGTAATCGTAAATATTTCGGGGGAGTACGTTGAAGGAAAATCACACCAAAATTTTATCACAAGAAATGATAGCCGCACGACGATTCGCCGTGAGGAAATTGAAAAATTAGCAATAGATATTCGAAAATCGTTTCGCCCAACGGCAGGAAATGTTATTATACATACATTCCCACAGGAGTTTATAATTGACCGTTCTTTAGTACCTGAAAATCCAGTTGGGCGTTTTGGTATTACTCTCGGTGGAAACTTTTTCTTGATTTCAACACCCAATGACCCACACATCGCTCTTCGCCAAACAATCGAAAGTGTGGGTGTTAAGATTCAAGATAATAAGAGATTTATTCCACTAAAAATCGTACATACATTGTTTTCACCGCTTGCCGATGCCATGTCGGTATTGCAGGAGGTAGATAGAAAATTAGGTGTGGCTGTTGTAAATATTGGAGGAGATACCACAGAAGTTGCCATTTTTCATGAAAGTGGGCTTCGTCATATCTCTGTTATTCCATTTGCTGGTCGAAGCATTACGAATGACCTCGTAAAGGCGTTTCAAATTTTGCCCGACCACGCCGAAAAGCTCAAACTCATTGTAGGTGATGTGCCACCCGCAGAAGTTGGTAAAAACGATATCATTAAGATACCAGGTGTCGAAGGTTTACCCGATAAAGAAATCGTTGCTAAAAATGTAAGCGTTATCATCGAAGAACGCCTCAAAGAAATTGCAGCAATGGTAATGGCCGAAATTATACATTCAGGCTATGATGGGCAACTGATTAGTGGTGTTGTGCTGACTGGCGGTACAGCTAATATTCGTATGATAAAAGATGTCTTTTATCAAGTAACTGAGGGCATGAATGTAAGGGTAGGCAATAATATGAGAAATATTGGTGAAAGTGCCCTAAGTAAAGTCGTTGACCCCAAATACGCAACTGTATTGGGCTTGGTATTATCAGGATTTTTGCCATTAGATGAGCGTGTACCACAAGAAGTTATTTGGGGAGAAATTCCAGACAGTCAAACACATATTTACTTAAACGGTATCGAACCATTGAATGGTGGTCGTCATAAAGAAGTAGAACCACCGCAAGCAGAAGAACCCCAAACAAGTGGAGGATTATTTGGATGGTTAAAACGCCAAATGAATTCTTCAAAAAATGACTTAGGCGACGATAAGGGTTATACATAATATTAAAATAGTTTAAAGCCATGAATCCAATTTTTAAAAAATAAACAGCAGCTTTTCCTAATCTATAAAATTTCATCACGATGTCAGAAGAACCAGAATACGAACTCGTTTCAAAGAATAAGTTCAAGAATATAATCAAGGTAATTGGTGTAGGTGGAGCTGGCTGTAATGCTGTTAAACACATGCACAACATGGGTGTAAGTGATATAGGCTTGGTAATTTGTAATACAGACCAACAAGCACTCGAATCTGCTTCGCCTGAAATAAAACGTTTACAAATTGGTATTGAGCTAACCAAAGGTTTAGGTGCTGGAACTGAACCAGAAATGGGAAGAAAGGCAGCCGAAGAAAGCGAAAAAGCTATCAGAGAAATGCTCAAAGAACCAACGGAGATGGTATTCATCACGGCTGGTATGGGCGGTGGTACGGGTACAGGTGCAGCACCAGTAATTGCACGTATTGCACGTGAAATGAAATTACTGACAGTTGCAGTGGTAACTGACCCATTTACTTTTGAAGGAGAAGATAAAATTCTTCAAGCTCGTGCGGGTATTGAAGAGTTAAAAAAATGTAGCGATACCGTACTTATCATCAAAAATGAGCGTTTAGAGCAAACTTTTGGTGATATGGATATAGAAGAGGCTTATGCAAAGGCTGATGATGTATTGGCTAATGGCGTGAAAAGTATTGCCGAACTTATTACTCGTCCGGGTATTATTAACCTTGACTTTGCTGATGTGAAAAAGGTATTGGGTAATGCAGGACAAGCTGTTATGGGTACTGCCGAAGCAGAGGGCGAACGCCGTGCAGAAGAAGCAATTAAATTGGCTCTTTCTTCGCCATTATTAGAAAGCAATGACATTAATGGTGCCCAAAGAGTCTTGTTAAGTATTGCTTATAGCCCTGAACATAAAATCAAGCTTTCTGACCAAACTTTAGTAACAAAGTTTGTTGAAAGCCAAATTCAAACTAAAGCTCGTTTGTTTAAGCACGGTTTTGCGATTGATAAAAACTTGGGTAAAAAAGTACGCGTAACAATCGTTGCAGCAGGTTATGAAAATGTACCACCGCCATTTGAAATTGATATTCCTCAACCGCCTGTGATGGAGGTTGTAAGACCAATGCATGTGGCTGGCCCTACGGCAACAGCTTCTAATGCAGTTCCGCTTGCAGTAGCTACAGCAGCCTCTTCAACACCATCAACACCGCAAGTTGTGGCAACAGGAAGTGCAAGTAGTACACAATATCCTTCGGAAGAGTCGCCGAATCCGAATTTTATTGAGCAACTTGAGCCAAAAGTTGAGCAAAAAGACCCAATGGAGCAAATCAGAGCGATGATTCAAAGATTTATGCGTGAAGGTTACCGAAACCCAGCTTTAAATACAACTCCGACTTATGTTCGAAATGGTATTGAGTTACAAGATGTGAAGAAACTCCGTCAAAATGGAAAAGTTTTAGAATATGAGTTAGACCAACTCCTTTCTATGATGGAATCAAGCCGATAATATCTACTTATAATTATACAAAAAAACCGCCTCAAAGGCGGTTTTTTATTTTAAAAATATTTCTCCAAAACTCTATCAATACTGGCCTCACGGTCGTTTAAAAAAATCGGATTATGGAAATGATGGAGTTTATTTAAAAGATAATATAGTTGCAAACGCTCCGTTTCATTCAATTGCCCTGAAATAATCTTACTTACTTTCATCATTCCTTCAAATGATTTGAAAAGTTCGGCTTGACCTAATGGAGTAATCCTCAAACGCTTGCTTCTTTTATCTAAATCATCGTCGTATTGTTCGAGTAACTGGCTGTTTATCAGTCTTTTAATTATCTCCATTCCTGTGTTTTTTTCATGAATATTTTTTTCAATTACTTGAGTTTTGGTTGGATTTTTATATTGCCATACCGCAGCCAAATAACCAAAATCATCCAAGGTCAAGATGGTTGATTCTTCCAATGCCTTTTTGATATACCCTTTGGCATAGCGATACATAAACGCAACTAACTGACCAATATTTGTTTCTTCATTTTCAGAAGGTAAAGTTGGGCTTTCGGGTGTAAGTAGTCTGCCCAAATATTTTTGGTTGAGAAATACCACAAAATCTTCCATCGAAATTGGCTTCGAGGATTGCTCAGATTCGATGCTTTCTAAGTCTGTAATTAATTTTTGTAAGATACTATAATTCATCAAGGCAAAACTAAAAGTGTTTTTTTGTGCTAAATTATTTTTTTTAGTACAAAAACAAAACATATTTCAATTAAAAATGTTTTACTATTAAATAACAAAAACACACTTGAAATGTTGCTGATAATTTAAAAACTCAGCCATAAACATTAAAATCAACATATTATGCACAAAATCTTACAATTATTGGCCGTATTTTTTCTTTCTGTGGGTGTAGCTTATTCCCAACGTACGGGCGAAATTCAAGGAACAGTTAAAGACCGTAAAACTCAAGAGCCACTTATTGGCGTAACGATTCAAGTAGAAAACACCCAGAAAGGTGTAACCACCGACATTGATGGAAATTTCAAGATAAGCCTACCCGTGGGCAGTTATAATTTGAAAGCAACATTTGTGGGCTACAAACCTCTAACCAAGTTTAATATTAACCTTACAACGGGTAATACACAACAGATTACGTTTGAGTTGGAAGAAGAATCACAAACACTTGATGAAGTAAAAGTGGTCGTTAATCGCTCTGTTTCGGTAGCAAATATCGAAACACCCAATTCGATTCAGAAACTAACAGCCGAGGAAATCAAAAATAATCCAGGTGGAAATTTTGATATTTCTCGTGTAATTGGCGTATTACCTGGTGTTGGTGGCACGGCGGGCTCTGTGGGCGGTTTCAGAAATGATTTAGTGATTAGAGGTGGAGGTCCCAATGAAAATGTTTTTTATTTAGATGGAATTGAGATTCCTGTAATCAATCACTTTGCTACACAAGGAAGTTCAGGTGGCCCAACTGGTATTCTGAATGTTTCGTTTATTGAAGATGCCACGCTTTCGACGAGTAGTTTTAATGCTCGCTATGATAATGCACTTTCTTCGGTTTTACAATTCAAACAAAGAGATGGAAACCCCAATAAAGTAGAGGGAAATGTGAGGTTGAGTTCGACTGAAGTAGCGGCCACCCTTGAAGGTCCAATTTCGCAGAAAACAACATTTTTAGCATCGGCACGCCGCTCGTATTTGCAACTTTTATTTTCTGCTCTTGATTTGCCAATTCGACCAAGTTACTGGGATTTTCAGTACAAAATCACGCATAAATTCAATAAGAAAACAACATTAAACTTAATCGGAGTAGGAGCAATTGATGATTTTTATTTTGGTGTACCGAAAGAAACCGATGCTTCAAAAGAATATATTCTACGTTCGAATCCGCTTATTAAACAATGGAATTATACCGTTGGAGCTTCATTGAAAAGACTTATTACAAATGGCTATATTAATATTGCTTTGAGCCGAAATATGTTCGATAATGCACTCGACCGATATGAAGATGGCAAGAGTGATGACCCTGCACTAAGGGTGTTTAACTCACAATCACAAGAGATTGAAAATAAGTTTAGAATTGATGTAAACCAGTATAAAGGAAAGTGGGAGTATAGCTACGGGGGAGTGATTCAATATGTGAAGTATAATAATGACTTTTTTAATATTTTTAGTCGTGAAATTAGAAATGCAACGGGGCAAATTATTCAACCCGGTATAAGTGTTAAGTTTAATACTGACATTAATTTCTTTAAATATGGAGCTTTTGGACAAGTTTCAAGGAAGTTTTTCAACGAAAAACTCAGTCTTTCTGCTGGAATCAGAACCGACATGAACTCGTTTACTGTTGATGGAGGAAAACCGCTCGAAACACTTAGTCCACGAACCTCATTAAGTTATCAATTTGCTGATAAATGGAGAGTAAATGTCTCGGCCGGGCGTTATTTTAAAGTGCCAATCTACACCGTTTTGGGTTATCAAAATGACAACCAGTTTACGAATAAAGCCAATAAATACATTCAGTCAGACCACTTAGTAGCTGGTTTAGAGTTTATTCCAACTCCACAAACTAGAATAACGGTAGAAGCTTTTAATAAAAAGTATAGAAACTATCCAGTTACCGTAAGTAGAGGAATTTCATTGGCTAATGAAGGAGGCGATTTCGGTGCTATCGGCAATGAGCAAGTAGTATCAATTGGTAAAGGCCGAAGCTACGGTGTTGAATTCTTTTTCCAACAAAAATTAACCAAAAATTTCTTTGGGGTATTAAGTTATACGCTTTTTAGAAGCGAATTTTCGGGAGCCGATGGGAAACTAATCTCATCAGCTTGGGATACCCGCCATATACTTTCGGCTCAACTTGGACGTAAATTTAAACATGGCTGGGAAATGGGCTTGAAATGGCTTTCGCAAGGGGGAGCACCATATACGCCATTTGATTTGGCAGCTTCACAAGCAAATTATTCATTAGTTGGTCGTGGTACACTTGATTATACAAGATTAAATCAAGGGAGATTGGGTAATTTTAAAAGATTTGATTTTAGGGTTGATAAAAAATGGAATTTTAGAAAAACCACGTTCGACCTTTATTTAGATGTGCAAAATGCTTTATTATTCAAGACTCCAGCATTTCCACAATATACTTTTGCTCGAAATGCTGATAATACTGGTTTTCAGACAACTGATGGCCTGCCACTACGAAGAGATGGTGCAAATGCTGTTCCGTTGATTTTAGATAATAACGATGTATCAGTAACTCCATCTTTAGGATTTGTTTGGGAGTTTTAAGAAGTAATTTACATCAAAAAAGCCTCATTATTATCTGATAATGAGGCTTTTCTTTTTGTAAAAACTAAATATTATATCATTTCAAAACCACAGTAAGGCACTAATGCTTTTGGTATTTTGATACCTTCTGGTGTTTGAGAATTTTCTAAAATTGATGCCAAAATACGTGGTAATGCTAAGGCCGAACCGTTGAGTGTGTGCAAAAGTTGAGTTTTACCATCTACTTTATAACGAAGTTTCAAACGATTAGCTTGATATGATTCAAAGTTTGAAACTGAACTTACTTCTAACCAGCGTTTTTGAGCCGCAGAATATACTTCAAAATCATAAGTCAAAGCTGAAGTAAAGCCCATATCGCCACCACATAGGCGAAGAATACGGTAAGGTAATTCTAATTTTTCAAGCAATGATTTTACGTGTTCTACCATCTCATCTAGAGCTTGATATGATTCTTCAGGCTTGCGAACTTGTACGATTTCAACTTTATCGAATTGGTGCAAACGATTCAAACCACGCACGTGAGCCCCCCAGCTTCCTGCTTCACGACGGAAACAAGGCGTGTAAGCCACATTTTTAATTGGTAACTCCGCATCTGATAAAATAACATCGCGGTAAATATTTGTTACTGGAACTTCCGCCGTAGGAATCAAATACAAATCATCTACAGTTGCATGGTACATTTGTCCTTCTTTGTCAGGCAACTGACCAGTTCCGAAACCAGAATCTTTATTAATTAAAATTGGTGGTTGAATTTCGAAATACCCCGCTGCTAATGCTTCATCTAAAAAGAAGTTAATCATAGCTCGTTGGATTCTTGCTCCTTTTCCTTTATAAACTGGAAATCCCGCTCCTGTGATTTTATTTCCTAAATCAAAATCAATTATGTCGTATTTCTTAATGAGTTCCCAGTGTGGTAAAGCATCTTCGTGCAAAGTAGGTATTTCTCCAGCTTGAAAGACATTGAGGTTTTCTTCTGGTGTACGGCCGTCTGGTACACTTGCGTGTGGTAAGTTCGGAATCGTAACCATGATGTCATAAAGCTCCGCTTCCGAATTTTTCAAATCTTCCTCCAAACCTTTAGATTTTATCTTCAATTCGGCTGTTTCTGCTTTCGCAGCTTCGGCTTCTTCTTTTTTTCCAGCTTTCATCAAGCCGCCAATTTCTTTGGCAAGGGCATTGGCTCTCGCTAAAGTTGCATCGAGCTCAGCTTGTGTTTCACGACGTTTCTGGTCGATGGCTAAAACAGCTTCAACAGTCTCATCGGCATTTTTAAAATACTTACGTTTGAGGCTATCAATGGTAGCTTGTTTGTTTTCTTTAATAAAATTGAGTTGTAGCATTGCTATTATATTTTTTGAGAAGAGGTTTTGATGCCTCTTCTCGTTGATTTTGCATTAATTATTGATGAAGTAATGGCACTAATAACAATTAATCAAACTTAAACAACCCTTCGTTGAGTGCGTTCAAGGCTGCATTTTTATCTTTTGTATCAACTAAAAGTGAGATATTATGCTCTGAAGCTCCGTAAGAAATCATTCTAATCGGAATATCACGCATGGCTTCCATAACTTTTAGAGCAATACCTGCTTTATCAGCTTTGAAATTACCCACGATACAAATGATTGATTGATTGCGGTCATGCTCTTCTAAATCGGCAAATTGACCTAAAACTGCCGTAATTTTATCTAAATTATCAGCATTATCAATCGTTACGGCTATCGAAACCTCCGAAGTAGTTATCATATCTACTGGAGTTTTGTAGTTTTCGAATACTTCAAATACTCTTCTCATAAAGCCATAAGCATTCAGCATACGAGTTGAGTGAATGTAAATTGCTGTAATGCCATCTTTGGCGGCAATAGCCTTAATCTCAGAGTCGGTAGTTTTATCGGCGATAAGTGTACCGTATGCGTTTGGCTCCATTGTATTTTTCAAGCGAACAGGAACACTACGCATTTTTGCTGGTGTGATTGTACTTGGGTGAAGGATTTTTGCTCCAAAGTATGCCAGTTCTGCCGCTTCTTCAAATGTAAGCTCACGTACTGGGAAAGTACGCTTCACAATACGTGGGTCGTTGTTGTGCATGCCGTCGATGTCAGTCCAGATTTGGATTTCTTCCGAACGAATTGCACCACCAATTAATGAAGCTGTATAATCTGAGCCCCCACGTTTGAGGTTATCTACTTCACCACGTGGATTGCGGCAGATAAAACCTTGCGTGATAAATATTTGTGTATTTGGAAGTTGCCCAAGCATTGCTGTAAGTTTTTCTTCAGTAAAACTTAAAACAGGCTCGTTATCAGCATCAATCAACATGAAATCTAAAGCTGGAAGCAAAGCCGAGTTTACACCTTCTTCTTGTAAATATGCCTCAAACATTTGCGTAGAAAGCAATTCACCTTCTGCAACGATTTCCTTTTCTTGTTTGAGAGAGAATGGTTTAATATTCACCAACGAACGAATAAAGTTAAATTCTTTTTCGATGATGTTTTTACCTTTGGTATAACCTTCTTCGGTTTTGTATAATTCCTTAATAAAAGACTCATAATGAGCATATAGTGCATCAATTTTCTCGATAGCATCTGCATCATTGTTTGCCTTAAGCGACTCGCCAATAGCAATTAGAGCGTTGGTCGTACCCGAAAGAGCTGACAATACTACGATTTTACGTCCACTATCTTCAGTAATTAAATTACGAATAGAGTGCATACGCTCGGGCTTACCTACTGAAGTCCCGCCAAATTTCCAAACTTGCATTTTTTAAATTTAATTTTAAATGAATAAGACGGAACTCCGCCCGTTTAAAAAAGTGAATTGTTTAGCTTGTTGATTATCAGTATTTTTATTTGAGTATTTGCAATGATAATTTTTTATTAAACAAGAGCCAACATTTTGATGGCAGTTATGGCTGCTTCATCGCCCTTATTGCCATGAATACCACCTGCTCGGTCGAGTGCTTGCTGTTGATTATTAGGCGTTAATACCCCAAAAATCACGGGTTTATTATATTTCAGAGAAACGTTAGTCAAACCTTGAGCAACTGCATGATTGATGTAATCATTGTGCTTGGTTTCTCCTTGAATTACACAACCAATAGCAATTATGGCATCAATATCTGCTTTTTGGGCATAAACCTGCGAACCAAAACTTAGTTCATAACTACCGGGCACATTTGCTCTTACGATATTTTCTGGTTTTACACCATTTTCGATGAGTGTTTTATAGGCCCCATCAAAAAGTGCTTCGGTAACTTCAGCATTCCATTCGGCTACAACAATAGCAAATTTCTTCTGACTAACATCGGGTAAATTCGAGGTACTGAACTCGCTTAAATTTTTATTAGCTGACGACATAGTTTTTCTAGATAAATTAAAAAAAAGGGATAAACCTCGTTCGGCTTATCCCTTTGATTATATTTTTTATTGCATAACCAAGTATTACTCGCCGACAGTGCCTTCGAGTTTGGATTTATATTTCTTGGCGTTACCAATTTCAATTGATTCAGGATAATTTGTGATAATATCACTGTAAACCTCTAATGCTTCTTTGTTATTTTTAGCAACTTCATAAGCATTAGCCAATTTCATTAAGTAAATTGGAGTGAAAGTTTTGTTTGGCTTATAATCAGCTGCTTTTTTGTAGTAAGAGATTGCGTCATCTACGCTTTTCTTTTCCATATAAGCATCACCAATCAATGCGTATGATCTTGCTTGTACAAGAAGGTCATCTGAGCTAAAGTCTTTCAAATGCTCAATTGCTTCATCGTATTTACCTTGTTTTACTAATGCTACACCAGCATAAAAGTTAGCTAATTTACCTGCTTTTGTAGAACCATAGTTATCAGCAATTGCCAAAAGACCTTCATTACCGCCTGTACCGTTCAAAGCTTGTTTTAATGAATCTGCTTCGAATGCATATACAGCATTAAACATGGCTGCTTGAGCTTCGTCATCTTGAGAATTTGTGTAATAATTATATCCTACTACACCTAAAACAACCGCTAAAATACCACCACCAATGATAGTTAATAGTTTTTGATTGTTCTTCAAAAAGCCTTCTGCTTTGTTAAATTCTTGTTGTAGAGCTTCTGGGCTTTCAATAATTTCAAGACCTGATTTTTCTTTTTTTGCCATTTTAGATAGTGCGACTACCGCTTTAATTTATCGTTTCGACTTGATTAAGTAATGATAATCAAGTTTTAATTTCAAAAAATATTTGTAAAAATCTATATCAGACTTTTTTCGGACTGCAAAGTTATGAAATTGATTTTGAACTTCTATCAATAGTTTGATAAAAATTATGCTAAATAAACCTTTTTTATTGAAAAATATATAGTTAAAGGGCGTTTTTAAGTTGTACGTAATCTTTACCAATGAAAAGATTACTGATTTACATTGAAAAAACTTTCGATTGAAATTGTAAAAAGGAGCATATTCAGAAAAAGAAAAGGCGTTGGAGAAACCCAACGCCTTTATTATATCTATTTAAATGATTTAGCCACTACTCAATCAAAACAGCTTTACCATTTACCACATCATCTTCTACGTTTTTGTATTTCACATCACGTTTTACTGTACCATCTTTATATTGCACGCTCACACGTTGGTTTCGGTCAGCTATTTTTATATTGCGTAACGGTGTTGTTTTGCTTGCTCCATCGCCACCATCTTCATCGCTCGATTTATTCGTTTGAAGTTTTGGCGTTTCTACCTTTGGTGGTGTCATTTGTTGGAAACGAAGCTCAACCACGTTAGCTTTCATTAAGAAGCTTACAGTATCAGTATTTACTTTGTTTAAGAAGTTTTTGAATAACTCAACTGCTTCAAATTTGTAAATCAACAAAGGATCTTTTTGTTCGTAAGAGGCATTTTGAACCGATTGTTTCAAATCATCCATATCACGAAGATGCTCTTTCCATTCTTGGTCAATTACACTCAACGAAATATGTTTTTCGATTTCTTTAATCAATTCACGGCCATCGCTTTCTACGGCAGATTTAAGATTACAATACAAACCAATATTTTGGTTGCCATCGCCAACAATCGCAATAAATGGTTCATCAATTAGTGCACGACGGTCTTGAAGTACATTTGAAAGTACTGGAACCATATTTTTACGAATTTCATCGTTTTTAGCTTTGTAGGCTTTCTCAGCTTGTAAATATAGTCTTTCCACCAATTTCGGATTTCCCTTTGAAAACTCATTGCGTGCAATTTCTGGCTGAATAGCCAACTTTTGCATACAACGCAGTTCAAATTCATCGTAATTACCTTCGGCATTCATTACGATGTCATTACAAGTATCATAAAGAATATTGGCAATATCGAGTGAAAGACGGTCGCCGAAAAGGGCATTTTTACGACGTTTATAAATGGTATCACGTTGGATATTCATTACATCATCGTATTCAATCAAACGCTTACGAGTTCCGAAGTTATTCTCTTCTACTTTCCTCTGAGCTCTTTCAATGGAGCTTGTAATCATAGAGTGCTGAATTACCTCGCCTTCTTCCATGCCCATGCGATCCATAACAGACGCGATGCGGTCAGAGCCGAATAAACGCATCAATTGGTCTTCAAGCGAAACAAAGAATTGAGAAGTACCCGGGTCTCCTTGACGACCTGCACGACCACGTAACTGACGGTCAACGCGACGTGAATCGTGGCGTTCTGTACCGATAATTGCCAAACCTCCCGCCGCTTTACTTTCGGCAGTAAGCTTAATATCAGTACCACGACCAGCCATGTTGGTAGCAATCGTTACCGTTCCTGGCTTTCCCGCTTCTGCAACAATATCGGCTTCACGAGCGTGTTGCTTGGCGTTCAATACTTGGTGTGGAATCTTACGAAGTGTAAGCATACGGCTCAAAATCTCTGAGTTTTCAACCGATGTTGTACCCACTAAGACTGGACGACCAATATTTACTAACTCTACGATTTCTTCTACAACTGCATTATATTTCTCGCGTACGGTTTTATAAACTTTATCTTCTTGGTCCTTTCTTACAACCGCACGGTTTGTAGGAATCGAAACCACGTCTAATTTATAAATTTTCCAGAATTCACCTGCTTCTGTTTCTGCAGTACCCGTCATACCCGCTAATTTGTGGTACATACGGAAATAGTTTTGAAGCGTAATTGTTGCGTAAGTTTGAGTTGAATCCTCAACTTTTACATTTTCTTTCGCTTCTACTGCTTGGTGTAAACCATCTGACCAGCGACGACCATCCATGATACGACCCGTCTGCTCATCAACAATCATTACTTTATTATCAATCACCACATACTCTACATCTTTTTCAAATAAAGTATAAGCTTTTAATAATTGATTGACAGCGTGAATACGTTCGGCTTTGGTAGAATAATCACGAATAATTTCGTCTTTTTTCAAGATTTTCTCCTGTTCATTCAAGTCTGATTTGGCAATAGCAGCTAAGTCAACACCTAAATCTGGCATTACGAAGAAATTATGGTCTTCACTTTCACCAGTCAAGAAATCAATTCCTTTATCTGTCAACTCAATTGAGTTATTTTTTTCATCAATAGTAAAATAAAGAGGAGCATCTGCTTCTGGCATTAACTTTTGGTTTTCTGCCAAGTAAATTGCTTCTGTTTCTTGAAGAATAGCTTTAATACCTGCTTCCGATAAATACTTAATCAATGGTTTATTTTTGGGTAAACCTCTAAATGCACGGAAAAGAGCTAAGCCACCCTCTTTTTTATTGCCCGCACCAATTAATTTTTTAGCTTCGATTAAATAAGCGTTAGTAAGTACTTTTTGTGCTTCGACCACCCTCTGGATACGTGGTTTCAAAGATAAGAACAATTCTTCGTCACCAGTACGAGCCATTGGCCCACTGATAATCAATGGCGTACGGGCATCATCAATCAAAACTGAGTCAACCTCATCGACCATTGCGTAGTGGTGCTCGCGTTGTACGAGTTCTTCTGGGTCGTTTACCATGTTATCACGTAGGTAATCAAAACCAAACTCGTTGTTTGTACCGTAGCAAATGTCAGCACGATAAGCCGCACGGCGTGCCGCTGAGTTTGCTGGATATTTATCAATGCATTCGCAAGTAATGCCATTAAACTCAAAAATTGGCCCCATCCATTCAGAGTCACGACGAGCCAAGTAGTCGTTTACAGTAACCACGTGAACACCTTTTCCAGCTAAAGCATTTAAGAATGCTGGGAAAGTAGCTACTAATGTTTTACCTTCACCTGTTGCCATTTCGGCAATTTTTCCTTTATGTAAAGCTGCACCTCCAATAATCTGAACATCGTAATGCACCATGTTCCAAGTCATTAGGTTACCAGCGGCTACCCATTGGTTTTTCCAGATGGCTTTATCGCCTTCGATAGTGATGTGCGATTTACGCATAGCTAATTCACGGTCGAGGTGCGAAGCTGTAACCACAATTTCAGAACTTTCGGAGAATCTTCTGGCTGTTTCTTTAACAATCGCAAATGCTTTTGGCAGAATTTCTAATAAAACAACTTCTAACTCTTTATTTCTATCAAGTTTTAAAGCATCTATTTTTTTGAAGTTTGCTTCTTTAGCATCAACCGACATATCAGGGTTTTTCTCGATATTTTCGTTGATGGCTTTTATTTGCTCATCAATGTGTGAAAGTTTCTGAGCGATGTAATCTTGAAGTTCTTTTGTTTTTGCTCTGAATTCATCATTCGAAAGGTTTGCTAATTTTGCGAACTCTTCGTTAGTGAGCTTTACATAGGGCTGTAACTCTTTGTTATCTTTGTCAGATTTAGTACCGAAAATCTGCGTGATTCCTTTTGTTAAAAAATTAAGCATTTTATATTTCTTGTTCGTTAATTCTCGAAATTATGAAGTTTAGTTTTATCAAATATGTAGCCAAAACTTAAAAACTGACAGGTTGACAGAAATTTATAGCCTGATTATCAATAATTTATTTTTTTAAACTACAAATTTAACCTTTTATGGCAGTTTTATAACAAAATTTCTGGCGGAATATTGTTGAAAGGCGATTTTATAAACCCAAACGGCTATTAGGTTGAGAATCAAAAGCTTGTAAAAATTAAACCCATGCTTCTTGAATAGAAGCATGGGTTTTTGAATATTCCTTTTAAAAACCGATTGGCTTTAATTTTAAACCAGTGGTTTCGTCTAATCCAAAAATGAGGTTTAAATTTTGTACTGCTTGCCCCGATGCACCCTTTGTTAGGTTATCAATGATACTCGTAATGAGTAAATTATCATCGTGTTTTTCGAGATGTAAAATACACTTATTGGTATTTACAACTTGCTTTAAATCTATTTCGTTAGCCTCGCTTAAGTGTGTAAAAGGATGCGATGCATAATAGTTTTTATAAAGTTCTTTGGCCTCTTCGATTGTTCCGGCAAATTTGGTGTAAACATTAGCCATGATACCACGACTAAAGTTTCCGCGGTAAGGAATGAAGTTTACAGCTTTGCCAAAATTGGGTTGAAGGGTTTTAAGACTTTGATTGATTTCCTTTAAATGTTGGTGCGTGAAAGCCTTATAAATAGAAATATTATTATTTCTCCAACTAAAATGGGTGGTTGCCGAAAGCGATTGTCCCGCTCCAGTACTACCTGTCACGGCACTTACATGCACATCTTCACTCAATAAACCAGCACTAGCCAATGGTAAAAGTGCTAATTCGATACTCGTGGCAAAACAACCAGGGTTGGCAATACGATTAGCGGTTTTGATTAAATCTTTTTGTAATTCTGGTAAACCATAGATAAAACCATTACTTTGGTCACGGAAATCAGTGCTTAGGTCAATGATTTTCACGTGGTCAGGAACACTATTTTCGGCCAAGAACTTTTTCGATTCGTTGTGCCCCGAACATAAGAAAATAGCTTGAACTTCTTCGAAAGGCATTTGGTCGGTGAAAAGTATGTCTGTTTCGCCAATTAAATCGGTATGAGTAGCATAAATGGGTTTTCCTGCTTGACTCTTCGAGTTAACGAAGCCAATATTTACTGCTGGGTGATTAAGTAAAATACGGAGCAATTCGCCACCTGTGTAGCCAGCTCCACCAATAATACCGATGTTTATTTTCATTTGCATAAAAGCCTCAAATCAAAGAGGATTAATTTAAGGCATTAAAAAGTTAATAATTACATGCTTATTTTCGTTTAGAGCATATCTTTACGAAAAAACTATTTCTAAAAAAATATTGTATTTTAAAGTACAACAACATTTTTGAAGAATCTGTCACAAAATTAAGCAACCTCTCAGAGAAAACTCATATTTTTGAGGAAATTTCAAACCCAATTATACATGACTCTTTTAGAAATTCCGTGGAATGTAAATCCGATTATAGCAAAACTGGGCAGTTTTGAATTACGCTGGTATGGACTTTTGTTTGCTTCGGGCTTTTTGTTGGGCTACCAAATTATGCTCAATGTTTTCAGAAAAGAACACAAATCAGAAAAAGATCTCGATACACTTTTATTTGTGATGATTATCGCAACGGTTATCGGTGCGAGGTTCGGACATTACTTTTTTTATGAATTTGATAGTTTTCTAAAAAATCCGGGCGAATTTCTGATTGATATGATTACGCCACCGTATCAAGGTTTGGCAAGTCATGGAGCCTTAGTGGGTATCATTACCGCATTGGTTATCTACGCTCGCAGCCACAAAGACCAACCATTTTTGTGGGTGGCCGACCGCATTGTAATTACGGTAGCCTTAGCTGGATTTTTTATTCGTATGGGAAATTTGATGAATCACGAGATAGTTGGCAAGGCCACTAATGTACCTTGGGCTTTCAGGTTTAATGCTTTTAGTCAAACACCAACTGGCGATTTAATCATGACCCCTGAGCCTTTTGCACGCCACCCTGCTCAGCTTTACGAAGCATTATCTTGCTTGATACTTTTTGTCATTCTTTATAGCATTTGGAATAAGTTTAAGGAAAAAACACCTCGTGGACTTTTGCTCGGAATTTTCTTGATTTGGGTATTTGGGCTTCGTTTTTGCTATGAGTTTTTGAAAGAAAATCAAGAAGCTTTTGAAGATAAAATGGCATTAAATATGGGTCAGATTCTGAGTATTCCTGCGGTTTTGCTCGGAATTGGTGTTTTGATTTATACTTTCAAAAATAAACAAAACCAAGAAGCAGCATAATTTGCTGAGTGGTTCGTAAAAAATTCGAGGCGATTCAATTTGAACCGCCTCGAATTTTTTATTTATTAATTAGTGGCTACTTCCATTAATTGCCTTACATTATTAATTACATCAGTATTTGGTGGAATATCGAGTCCTTGTCCAATTACTTGATAACCCGTAAGCAAAATATTTATATCTGAAAAAGTCTCTCCTAGCTTATTTACATATTGCTGTATTTCATCTTGTCCCGGTGTAGAGGTAATAACAGTAAATAAATAATCGGGCTTATGATGGTCACAAATAAATTGTAGTTCAGAAAATGGTAAGCTTTGCCCCAAATAAATTACCTTATTATTTCTTGCTCTTAGCACAAAATTGGCAAATAAGAGTGGAATTTCGTGGAACTCGCCTTCTGGTGTAAATAATACGTATTTCTTAGAATTTGCGTCTGGTTTAATGACTTGGCCATCAATTGCCACGATAATTTTCTGACGAATCAGATTCGTAATAAAATGCTCTTGTGCGGGGCCAATAGAACCAGTCACCCACAAAGTACCGATTCGAGTAAGGAATGGATAAATGATGTTAACCATTGTATTCTCGAAACCAAATTGCAAAATATTTGTAGCAATGATTTTTTCGAAACGCTCCTCATCCAAATCAATCATGGCAATGGTAAGAGCATGAATCTGGTCGGGATAATTGAGTTGTTTATCCGAAATAGCCAATACCTCTTTCGAGAGTTCTTCTAAACTAAGTTTAGCAATTTCCGAAATCTTGTAGTCGTGGTCTTTGAGCAATGCAATATTCAGAACCAATTTCAAATCACTATCATCGTAAGTACGGATATTGGTATCAGTTCTTTTTGGATTAATGATATTGTACCGCTGTTCCCATATACGCAAAGTATGGGCTTTGATACCAGATAGTTGTTCTAAATCTTTAATGGAATAATTACTCATTTCTTGACTTTATTGAAAAGTTTAGTTTAGCTCCGCATAGTGTATCAAATAACACGTTCATAGTCGCTTTTCATTTACAAAGCAAAGTAAAGGTTTAACAGAATGTTTGTATTTATGTTTCGAGAAAAATCATTTTTTTTATAAAATTCTTAAAATATTTCGAAAAAAAGTTTGTTTATGAAAAAAAAGGCATTTTGAACAAGTAAAATGAACCGCGGAAAAACTATTATTTTAAGTTTTAGAATAGCAAATTTGTGAAAATAATGCTTAGAGAACATTCTGAAATTTATACAGTAATACATAGCTCCTTATCTTGGCTTTTTTGAAAGAAGGTGCTGTTTCTTATTTTTTATTATGTATTTTCAGATATTTCTGATAGGCCATTGCTACTAAAGCCGTTGTATAGGCATCGGAAGTAAAGTAAAGAATATTGCGTACAACTGTCCCTCCCGAAAAGAACACACCTCCCTTCCAATAGTTTTGGTTGGTTTCCATTTTCTTTTGAGTATCAATATATTTAACTGCTCGATTAATTGTTTCCTGTGAAACTTCAAGCCCTGACTCTTTCAAATAAAGCATAGATAACAGAGCATAAGTGGTAGATTGTAATATATCTCTTTTGTTTACGTGCTTCCAGCTTTGATAGCTTCCATCAGGATTTTGTGTTTGATTCAAATGATTTAAAAGCAACTGAGCAGAAGATTTTAAGGCGGTGTCGCCCGCTGCCAAGGCTCGACTAATAGCAAAATGGAAATGATAACGATTAGGATAATAAATACCCATTCGATTCCAGTGACCACGTTTGGTATGCTTTGCTATAAGTTTGTGTGCTGCTTCGTGACCTTTGCTCTGATTTAGCGTACCTTTTTTTGTTAAATAGGTAAGTACATTGGCATTTACTACCACATCAACATCATTGGTTCCCCATGGAATGTAAGGAATATAGGGGTGTGGATAACAGACACTAAAAGGCAAGAAAAAAACCAAATTGTGTAATACAGTTTTATGGAAACGCCAATTTTCAAAGGTTGATTCTTGGGCAAGCCAAGTCATATACGCTCCCGATTTTTTAAAACCATGATAGAGATAATTATACCAATGCCTGTTTTGCCTATTTTGGTCAAGATAACGGTCAAAAATGCTATGCTTAATGGTTTGATTGCTATCTTTTCCGAAAATCTTTTGGTGATACCAAATTGCTAAATTTCCCAAAGCAGTATCATCGGCATCGTTGGCCACATTCGCTGCATTATTGATAAAACGTTCTCCTAATATAAAGTTTGTTGGTCGTCTGACCAATGGTATAGGATTAGGCTCTTTCCCCCAGCTTAAATCGCGGCGTGGGGGGAGTTTTTTCCAAAAATTGAATTGTAAACCAATGGGAGTGGGGGTGGCGTAACTTAAAACTTCGGGATATACTTTTGCTAACATGGGCAAAATCTGTTTTTGCGTGGTGTCAGCTAAGTACATTTCGGCCAAAATATTATGTATGCCCGCCATTGTGAAGCAATTAGAGTCTCGGTATTGGTTCTTTACGCCCAAGAAGAAAAAGAATCCTTTCATTTGCATAAAGGCCTCCCATTCGCCAGCGTATTGTTTACCTTCGATGGTTTGTGTGGTTTGGTGTTGAGTTAAGTAGTTGAGGCTGCGTTCTATATCTTTTCGAAGCGAATCGGGCGAGGGTTGCTGCGAAAAAGCTGAGATTTTTATTAAAAGAAGTAGAAATAGAGCGTATCTCATGGATTTTATAAAAAAATAGCCTCCCAAAAAGAGGCTATTATATGCTTTATTTTTAGAAAATTAGCTTACCATATTGTGGTAAACATTTTGTACGTCATCGTCTTCTTCGAGTTTTTCGATAAGCTTTTCAATATCTGCCGCTTGCTCATCGGTTAATTGTTTGGTGTCAGTTGGAATTCTTTCGAAATCGGCATGAAGTAGTTCAAAACCTTTCTCTTCGAAATATTTTTGTAAAGCCCCAAATGCCGTAAACTCACCGTAAATATTGATTTGATTAGCTTCTTCGTCTAAGAAAACTTCTTCAGCACCAAAATCAATCAATTCAAGTTCTAATTCTTCGATGTCAGTTTTACCATCATTGGCAATTTTGAAAACCGATTTACGGTCAAAAATGAAATCTAACATGCCAGAAGTTCCTAAACTACCTCCACATTTCGAGAAATAGCTACGAACATTGGCAACTGTACGATTCGTATTATCAGTAGTACATTCTACTAAAATTGCTACTCCGTGCTGGCCATATCCTTCATATACTACCTCTTTGTAATCTTCTTGGTCTTTAGAAGAAGCACGTTTGATTGCATTCTCAACGTTTGCCTTTGGCATATTGGCTGCCTTGGCGTTTTGCATAATCGCACGTAAGCGTGAGTTACTATTTGGGTCTGGTCCACCTGATTTTACTGCAATCGCAATGTCTTTACCAATCCTTGTAAAAGTTTTTGCCATTTGCCCCCAACGCTTCATTTTGCGGGCTTTTCTAAATTCAAACGCTCTTCCCATTTTTTATATGAAAAATCTAATATTTTGTATGTCTTAATTTTGCTGCGAAATTATGAAATTTTATGTAAAAACACACAAATATATTTTAATCAACCGTCTTCGGCTTACAGTTAATAGTTGGCAGTTTTCAATGTAATGAATACTAACGAGAAATTTTTCAATAAAATAAATGCCACTTATGCTCAATTATTTAGTTCGATAAGGCAAATGCTTGGCAATTTGATTCATCAGACTCGAAGTGAGTTGATGAGGTGTGTCCATTCGATTGTTCGGTCGATTACTAAGTTCGGTCGCCCAAACCATTTCGCCACTCTGAGCATCGAAAAGTTTAATATCAGTTGCTACGCCATCGTCAAAGCGAGCATTATTCATTGCCCACGGAGACATAACCATATTTCTATCAGTTGGTCTGCTGATTTTTACCGTCAATTCGCCAAAAATCACGGCGTCAACTTCTAATAATCTTGCTAAATCGGCTTTATTTTGATAACGTATATCTTCTAAACGAATACCGCTGTCGGCGAGTAATTTATTTGTACGGTTAAAATCTTGAATGGCAATTTCATAGCGACCCTTTTCTACTTGTTTGGCGATATTGATAAATAAGTCTTTTTGTGCATCAAGGCTTGCTTCTTGGTCTCGTTTATCGTATTGGCGACGAGTACGAGTATCGTTTTTTTGCTTTGAATAGGCTAGAGGATTCTGAAATTCTACACCAAAAGGTAGAATTGCGATTTTCTTGTGCCTATTTTTTACATTGGCGAAATTTTCAGAAACAAAATCTTTTGAAGAGACACAGCTAGATAAAATCATGGTGATTATTCCGAGTGCAAAAATGCTTTTATTTATGCTGAACGTTTTCATTTTTAAAATTGGTTTTATGGTTAAAAGAAGTCTTCGCTTCAAGCGAAGGCTTCCTTAGTTACATAATGAGATTTAGTAACCATAAGTTGTATAAACATAAAAAATAATTGACAAACACCATTGCACCGAAAAATCATACATATTGATATGGATGCTTTTTTTGCCTCGGTTGAGCAGCGTGATTTTGCTGACTTAAGAGGCAAGCCTGTAGCCGTAGGCGGAAGTAGCGAGCGAGGCGTGGTAGCAGCTGCCAGTTATGAAGCCAGAAAGTTTGGTGTACGTTCGGCCATGTCTTCACGAATTGCGAAGCAAAAATGTCCTAATCTGATTTTTGTTAGACCAAGGTTTGAAGTGTATAAGCAAGTTTCGAGGGAAATCAGAGAAATATTTTTGGAATATACGCCTTTGGTAGAGCCTCTTTCACTCGATGAGGCGTATTTGGATGTAACTGAGAATCTGAAAGGAATTGCCACTGCTACTGAAATTGCACAAGAAATTAAAGTTCGAATCAAGGAGAAAACAACACTTACGGCTTCGGCAGGGGTTTCGGTAAATAAGTTTTTAGCCAAAATTGCCTCCGATTACCGCAAACCCGATGGATTATTTGTTATCAAGCCATCGCAAGCAGAAGCATTTGTTGAAAAACTTGATATTGTAAAGTTTCATGGAATTGGTAGGGTAACTGCCGAGAAAATGCACAAAATGGGCATTTTTACAGGAAAGGAATTACGAGAAAAAAGCTTAGAATTTTTGGTGAATAATTTTGGGAAAGTTGGGCGATATTACCATGATATTGCTCGGGGAATTGACAACCGTTCTGTAAACCCCGATAGTATCAGAAAATCGGTTGGAGTAGAAAATACATTCGACCGTGATTTGACCGAACCCGATGACCTTTATCACGAACTTGATGATATCATCGAGCAGCTTTGGCGAAGAATGCAACGTGCCAATGCCTTCGGAAAAAGTATTACCCTAAAAATAAAATTTGCCGATTTTGGTAACATTACTCGCAGCCGAACTACCCATTTACCAGTTTTTGAGAAAGATTTTTTAGCTAAAGTTTCCTACGAAATGCTTAATAATTTGTTTCCATTGCCTAAAGGAGTGAGATTAATGGGGGTTTCTTTCTCAAATCTCGAATTTGCAGATGAGATGATTGGTCGCCAGCTCACATTAAGTTTCTAAAAAAATAGGAAGTTCTTAATACTTCCCATTTAATTCCCAGTTATAATCCATATATGAGATTTTGGCATCTTTGTTTGCCTTTGTTTTGGCGTATTTATTCGCCCAATCGATTACTGACATTTTATCTTTAAAATCGCCACCGTACCAGTTGAAAATATTTGAAAGTTTGGCTTCTTTGGCTGAAACTTGATTTTTATAAGAATCATTCAAGAAGTCAAAACCTTGGTCGTCGAGTTGTTGGTTTAATTTAGAAGCAATAAAAGCCTCATTTCGCAACGGTGGACAAGATTTTGCGGCACAAACCAAGGCAAAATGAATACGAGGCTCATCAAAATCCTTACGAATAATACCATGCTCGATATTATTTAAATCCAGTTTTTTTCCGCCAATATTAATAAACTTAATATCCCAAGGAGTATTCACAAACGGAATCTTTACCTTGCTGCCAATATCTTTGATGCTCTTGATTTTTTCATCGGTGTGGTCGAGAATCAATTGTACAGTAAACGCATTGTAGGCATTTATCCAATAAGCCAACTTCTCTTCTTTGCTCCAGCGTTCGTTTGGGGCATTATTTTCTAGCAAAGATAGGTACTTTCTTAGCTCTGCTTGGTCTTTCTTAAAACCACCGTAATTCACGAAGCCCTTTGCATCAACGTATTTTTTCAATAGGCCATTCCAAATTTCATGACTAATTGGGTCGGCCGTTGAAGTAGGAGCATTTACAGCAAAACAGCTGCTTACCGCCAAGAGTATAATTACTAATAAGCTCGTGATTTTCATTTTCTGTATCATTTTTTCTTTCAGTATCTCAAACCTTTTATTCATATACGTTTTAGAAGAACAAAAAGTTTGATTAAAACTATACTCGCAAGAAAATCTTATAATGATACATGGCTCTAAGGAATGCCCACTTGATGGCAATAACGGCAAGAGCAATGATTACCTCGTGATAATTTTCGCCAACCAACTGAGCTAACCAACGGAAAAGTCCATTAGCTGCATAATACCAGTTTATTACAAGGCCAGACATATAAATCAAAATTGAGTTTAGTCCGATGATGGTAAAGAAAAACGCCCAACGTTGGTATTGAAGCACATCAATGATAAAATAAAACAAAGAAAGCAGTAAAAGGCTACATCCACCAGCATAAAGCATAAACGAACTTGTCCATAGGTTTTTATTTATCGGGAAAACGATTCCCCAACTCCCACCAATAATCAAACAAACCAAACCTGATATTGCTAAAGTAGCTGCTTTCTGTGTGGGTGTTTTAGTAGTTACATTCTTCAAGTAATTTCCTGCAAAAATTCCCAATAAACCTGTACCTATGGCAGGAATAGTTGAGAAAAGCCCTTCAGGGTCATGAATTTTTAAGTGTAATCGGCCCGGTACCAACATTCTGTCAACCCAAGATGCAAAATTGCCTTGAATTGTCAAATCACCCGCAACAAAACCCGGTGCAGCATTAAATTTCATGATTAAATAATAACCAATCAGTAAACCCGAAAACCACACATATTGCCAACGTTGACTTGCATAAACATAAATAATACAAGCAAACATATAGGCTAAACCAATACGCCCCAAAACACTCGGGAACCGTATTTGTGAGAGTTCTTTTATTTGTAAACCATTATTGTAGATGACGCCAAGTAAAACTAATATTAGTCCACGTTTGATGATTCGGCGTAGTATTGCTTGTTTATCAATACCTTTTTCTATTTCTCGGCCTACCGAATAAGGGGTAGATACACCAGAAATGAATAAAAATAATGGGAAAATGAGGTCATAAAATCGGAAGCCATTCCATGCAACGTGCGAAAGTTGAGTGGCTATCCAAATGGCTGCCGGATGGTGAGTAGCTTCGCTAAGAGCGTGAAAAAAATCTTCTCCGCCCATAATCCAAAACATATCAAAACCACGAAGGGCATCGAGTGAATAAAGTCTTTGTGTAGAACTTGAAGAGCTCATTTTAGGTCGATTAGGGTGATTTTCAAATATACTGAATTTCGATTATGATTCGAAAAGATTTTTGCGTTTTTCAGTTCTTCAAAAAATAATTTTATATCTATGCGTAGAATGTCGAACAAAAATGAGCAAACTTGGTAATACATGTACTTTTGTAACATTAATTTCTAAGCGAATTTGCATAGAATCATTATGATGAATTTCACAATCATGACAGCATTAAAAATACAAACGATAAACAATTCAGATATTGAGGTTTTTTCAGAAGTAGCAACCCGTGCTTATTTCGACCACTACAAACATTTGTGGTTTGACCATGGTCAATGGTATGCCCAAAGGTGTTTTAATACCCAACAATTAAGCGATGAAATGGCTGATGATAAAAATCTATTTTTCTTCGCTATTGTCAATGAAATACCCGTGGGTTTTCTTAAGCTTCGCCCACAAAATCAATTAGCCGACCAAAAGGGTGTAGGCTTTGAAATTGAGCGGATTTATCTAACAAATGAAGCAACAGGACAAGGCATTGGTAGAAAACTCATGGATTTTGCCATTGAAATGGCTCGCCAGCAGCAAAAAGACTATGTTTGGTTGAAGGCGATGGATAGTAGCCAAAATGCAATCAGATTTTATGAAAGCTTAGGTTTTGAAATATGCGGAACTTCTCGACTAACTTTTGAGCAAATGAAAGAAGAATATAAGGGAATGGTGACGATGAAGAAAAACTTGAATTAAAATGAGTCTAATTTTCCTCAAAGGAACTTAATATTGGTAGAAATATATGCTATAATCTCCTCAAAAGCCCCAACGGGTCAAAATATTTCGACCCGTTGGGGCTTTTGAGGCAAGGAAGTCACGGAGTATTTTATGTAATATTAACCCTAACTCACGTTAGATTAAGCTAACAAAGCTTTCACTGTAGCCGAGATTATTTTACCATCGGCAAGGCCAGCCAATTCTTTAGTTGCTACACCCATTACTTTACCCATATCAGAAGGGGCAGAAGCTCCAACACGAGTGATAATTTCTTGTAATTTTGCTTTTAATTCCTCTTCTGAGAGTTGTTTCGGCAAAAATTCTTCAATTACTGCCAATTCAGCTAATTCTTTTTCAAGTAAATCAGCACGATTTTGTTGACGATAGATTTCAGAAGAATCTTTTCTTTGTTTGGCAGCTTTGGTAAGTAATTTCATTTCTTCATCAGCCGTCAATTCTCCAGATTTTCCTTCTTTTGTTTCTTCCAAAAGAATCAATTTTTTTATATCACGAAGAGCTTCTAATCTTACCTTTTCACGAGCCAACATCGCAGCTTTTATTTGTCCGTCGATTTCTGTTTTTAAAGACATTTTTTTAATATTTAATTTTAATGAAAATCGGTGTTTACTTTTTATTTATTTCGTTGATGAATTTTAGCGTACCTTTAACTAAAATCGTATAAATTTTTGGTTCAAGGTCTTAAAAATGTGGTTATAGCTTATTTGTAAAACAATCGAATTGAATTAATCGTTTCTCAAACACACGGAGAGGCTGGAAAAATCAGACATGAGCATTATTTTGGTAAAAGTAGGGAACTGATTTTAGCTACAAATTAGTTATTTCTTTACCACAGTCAGCAAAGTTCCGAGCAATAATTTGGCAAAAGTAAGGGAAAATCCTTACTATTACCAAAAAATCAAACTTGTAAAGGTAATAGATAGGTAAAATGAGGCTTTACTAATTACTCATTTTAATACCTAAAATCGGGGTTGCTACTCGTTTGGAAAATTATGATTTTAAAGAAACAGATTAAAGAGCAGTATGACAAAACTATCAGTCAATATAAATAAAATAGCAACTTTGCGAAACTCTCGGGGTGGAAACCAACCGAATGTGGTGCAGGTTGCGATTGATTGCGAAAAATTTGGAGCGGAAGGGATTACGGTTCACCCTCGCCCCGACGAACGCCACATCAGATACCAAGATGTATATGATTTAAAAGAAGTAATTACGACCGAATTTAATATTGAAGGAAATCCTACCGAAAAGAAATTTGTTGAGCTAGTTTTAGCCAACAAACCCACCCAAGTGACTCTCGTTCCTGACGCCCTCAATGCGATTACTTCAAATGCGGGCTGGGACACAATTACTCACAGAGAACGCTTAAAAGATTTAGTTGCTACTTTTAAAAGTGCGGGTTGTCGAGTGTCGATTTTCGTTGATCCTATCGAAAAAATGGTTGAAGGAGCCGCCGAAACAGGTACCGACCGCATTGAACTTTATACCGAAAGCTATGCTCACCATTATTCTAAAAATCGTGAGGAAGCGGTAAGAGATTATGTGAAGGCAGCACAAATGGCGGCAAATGTAGGTTTAGGTGTGAATGGTGGACATGATTTGAGTCTTGAGAACTTACGTTATTTTAAAGAAAGTATTCCGAATCTATTGGAAGTATCAATCGGGCATGCCTTGATTTGCGATGCACTTTATTTTGGTTTAGAGAATACAATCCAACTTTATCTGCGTGAATTAGAATAATAATATAATGACAAAACCTATCACTGTAGAGCAGTTTCTTGAAAAGTCGAAAACTTTGCCAATTATTGATGTGCGTTCGCCGGGAGAGTTTGAGCGTGGACACATCGTTGAGGCTGTCAATATTCCACTTTTCGAAAATCACGAGCGAGCAGAGGTAGGTACTCGCTACAAGAAAGTTGGCAAAGAATCTGCTTTTTTATTAGGGCTTGATATTGTCGGACCAAAGTTATCGGGTTTTGTAAAAAAGTCGAGAAAAGTTGCTCCAAATGGCGAAGTTTTAGTCCACTGCTGGCGTGGCGGTATGCGAAGTGGAAGTTTTGCTACTTTACTGGCTTCGGCAGGTATGCAAGTATATACTCTCATTGGTGGCTATAAAAGATATCGTACTTACGCACTCGAAAAATTAAGCCAGCCTTTTGACCTCATTGTTTTAGGCGGAAAAACAGGAAGTGGGAAAACTGAAATTTTATACGAATTAGCTAAAAAAGGTGAACAAATCATAGATTTAGAGGGCTTAGCACATCATAAAGGCTCTTCTTTTGGAATGATTGGACAAAAGCCCCAACCTACCACCGAACAGTTTGAGAATGAGCTTTTTACTCACGTGAGCCAGTTAGACCCTTCTCGTCGTATTTGGATTGAAGATGAAAGTCGAAACATTGGTTGTTGTAATGTGCCAGACCCTCTTTGGCAGCTTATGCGTACGAGCAGAGTGGCTTTTATAGATGTTTCGAAAGAAATTAGAATTAAGCGATTAGTTCAAGAATATGCTCAGTTTTCTACTAATGATTTAAAAGCTGCTACCGACCGAATATTGAAACATTTAGGAGGACAAAACCATAAGGCTGCGGTTGATGCCCTCGAAAAGAGTGATTTTGAGCTTGGGGTTGATATTGCTCTAAACTATTACGACAAAACATATCTTCATGGCCTTTCGAAGCGAGAGCCTTCAAAGGTGACTACTATTTCTATCACCGAAAATAACCCATCAGTTGCTGCTCAGCTACTTATAGATAGTTTTTAACATATTTTAAGACTTTTTAACGAGTAATGTAAGCATATAACCTCTATGTTTGTATAACATTTGGTTTATCCGTATGCCATTTAACCATTATTTAACAATATATAAACAGTAAAATTATGAAAGCTATATTTTCACTTATGAAGAAAAGCACAGTTTTGATGTTATGTGCCGCACCCATTATTTCATTTGCACAGGAGAAAAAAGAGAAGATTCGTGTCCGTATCGAACAAGAAGTTGAAGGAAAAACAACCATTAGCGAAAAAGTATTTAATGGCTCGGGTTTATCGAGTAGCCAAAAAGAGGAAATGATTGAGAAATTTAAAGATTCGGTTTTGGCACTTAACAAAGGTAAAGCACAAGGGGTAAAGATTGAAGTAGACAATAATTCAAACTCAAATATCAATATCGAAAGAAATGACGGTAAACGTATTGAGCGACGTTATGAGTTTAAAGGAGAAGGCAATGGCAATGAAGATATTGTAATCAGAAGAGAAGTAGGACCTAAAGTGAGAGTTTATAAGAAAAGTGGTAAAGGAGAAGGTGAGATTTTTGATAGTGAAGAGTTTTCACATGAACTACATGGAAATATGGAAAGTTTGAAAGAAACCATGAAAGATATGGGCAAAGATTTGAAATTTGAGTTCCGTACTATTCCTGATAATATCATGATGTTCGATAGAAATATTAGCTCAGGAAGTAAAACAATTCGTGGTGTAGAAGTTTATCCAAATAACCCTAAGACCGAAATTTTAAATGTTCGTTTCAACGCCCCTCAAAAAGGTGATGTAAGTATTAAGGTTTTAGATATCAAAGGTAATGTAGTTGCTAAGGAAGAAATCAAAGATTTTACAGGCGAATACGTTGGACAAATAAATATTGGTAAGCAAAAAAGCGGAATAGTTTTCGTGATGATTACGCAAGGTGAAGATGGAAATGTTAAACGTGTAGTTTTACCATCGAATGAAAAATAATTTTTTTGTTTTAAATTAGAAAAAGAAACGACGGCATGGTTCAAAACCATGCCGTCGTTATATATAAACAGTGATACTTACTTACTTGCTTCTTCAACCCAATGTGTCATTTCATTGACAATTGCGTCATTTGAGCCTAAATAACCTGTACTTTTGAATTTGATTTTACCTTCTTTATCAATACAGAATTTTGCTGGAATTCCATTCACTCCATAGCTACCAGCCACATCTCCACCAATATCTAGAATCACCGGGAACGAAGTGTAGCCACGTTGTTTAACAAAATTAGCAACTGTAGATTTCCATTGTTCTGTGCTTACACGCTCATACGTATTCACAAACAAGAACTTCACATTTGGATTATCTTTGAATTTATCCATCGACATTTTCATGCCTGGAAACGACATAATACAAGGACCGCACCAAGTTGCCCAAAAATCAAGTACGACTACTTTGCCTCTTAAATCAGAAAGCTTTACGGTTTTTCCATCTAAATCAACCAATGAGAAATCGGGAGCATCTGCACCAACAGAGCCAGCACTTCTACGCTTTACATCTTGAATAAAAAGTTTGGCGAAGAAATGGTTTTTGCCTTCTTTTTCTAATTGATTTGCGGCATTAGCAAAAATTTCAAAATCTTTTTCAGGATTCAAGAAATTGTTGATAGCAATTAAGCCAGCCAATGAAGTCCCTAATTCAGTAATAATTGGCTTGATGGTGGCATTATATTTATCTTCTTCTGCTTGATATTTGAATTGAATATCTTTCTTCTTTTTCTCATCTTTTTTCTGAGTCGCTACATCAAACTGGTTTTGTAAATCCATCTGAATCTGACGAAACTTCTGTGATTCACTCACTACCTGATTAAATTTAGCCATGGTAGGTGAACCATCTACTGAAAAAGTGCCAGGTTTATCGGGCGTATTGAAGCCATCCGCTACAATGTTTAGGGTTTCGCCACCATCTAAAATTAAACCAATAATTTGTTGATTGGCAATGTTTAGCTGATAGATACCCGGTTCGGTCATTTTTCCTTTAAATGAAAAACTATTATCAGGAGAAACTGCAACCGAGTCAATTTTCAAAGCAATATTTCGGTCGTTCATTCTTTCTAAATAAACCTTACCACTTACAACTGATTTTATCTTGCCACTAATGCTATAAGTACTTTCGGTACCAGTAGGCTTATTAGCTTGAGGTTGCGACTGGCAAGCCATTCCGCTGATAATCAAGCACGTAGCGATGATGATGTTTTTCATGAATATAATAATTATATAGTTTTTCATTGATTTATTGTAGGGCTTTCATCAATAATTCATTGGTGCGTTTTGGGTCAGCTGAACCTTTTGATTTCTTCATTACTTCGCCTACAAACATACCCAATAAGCCTTTTTTACCACTTTTATACTCTTTTACTTTAGCTTCATTGGCTGCTAGAACTTCGTTGATTAACGCTTGAAGTGTGTCAGTATTGCTTTCTTGAATCAAATTATTGCTTTCTGCTAAAGCTAATGCTGAAGCCGTTGGGTTTTCGAGCATCAGGGGGAAAAGCTTTTGAGCGGCTGCCGAACTACTAATCTTATTGGCATCTACCAAAGCGATAATTTCCGCTAACTGACTTGGCTTGAGGCTAAATTCAGTAATTTCTATGCCAGTTTCGTTTAGGTATCCTCTGATTGTAGAGGTAAGCCAATTCGATATTGCTTTGTAGTTTTCTGAGTATTTACAAGCTTCTACAAAGTAATCAGCCATTTCCTTGCTATCTGTAATCGTCACGGCATGTTCTTCAAGAATACCAAATTCTTTCGTGAATTTCTCAAATAATTCACTCGGAAGGGCTGGCATTTTTGATTGAATATCGTTCATCCATTCATCCGAGATTCGAATTGGTGCCAAATCGGGCTCTGGGAAATAACGATAATCGTTCATGGTTTCTTTTACACGCATGCTGTAGGTTTGACCTTTATCAGCATCGAACATACGTGTTTCTTGAATAATTTTCCCACCCGACTCTAATAATGCTACTTGGCGTTTATACTCGTATTCGGCGGCGTGTTGAAGATTACGAATCGAATTCATATTCTTAATCTCAACTTTTGTTCCAAATTCTGTTGTACCTTCTTCACGAATCGAAATGTTCAAATCAGCACGCATCGAACCTTCTTCCATATTACCATCGCAGATACCTAAATAACGAACTATCTTACGAATTTCGTTCAGATAAGCACCTGCTTCTTCGGGGCTACGCATACAAGGCTCCGAAACAATTTCCACGAGGGGCGTTCCGGCACGGTTATAATCAAGTAGCGTGAAGGTATCGCTTCCATCGTGAACCGATTTTCCTGCATCTTCTTCAAGATGAATATGGTGAAGTTCTAAGGCTTTTTCTTTGAAAGTTTTGCCGTCTTTTAGACGAATTTTAATTGCACCACCTTTGCAAATCGGATATTTATCTTGAGATACCTGATAACCTTTCGGAAGATCTGGGTAGAAATAATTTTTACGGTCGAAGTAGTTATTTCGGTTGATTTCACAGCCACACGCTAATCCCATTTTTATGGCGTATTCGACGGCTTTCTTATTCAATTTTGGTAAGACACCAGGGTGTCCGAGCGTAATTACACTAATATTAGTATTGGGTTCGCTACCAAACTTATTGGTATCTGAAGCAAATATCTTACTCTCTGTTGCAAGTTGGCAGTGTACTTCTAGGCCAATGACAATTTCGTATTTCATGAAGGATTTTTATCTATGGAATGGCAAATAAATGCCATTTAGAAAACTGTATTCTTTATAATGTACAAATTTATGGTTTTTAGTCGAAAAAACTGTAGGACAGGTTTGTAACCTGTCAATAATTTTGGAAATAAACACATTTTACACATTTGACAGCTTGAAAACTTGCCAATAATATCTTTGGGAATAAATATTTTCTACGTACTTGACAGGTTCCAAACCTGTCCTACATGTGCTTGTCAACTATTTCTTCTACGCGTTTTTTGATAGCATGAGTGACAGACTCTTTGGCAACAATAAAGATGGTAAAGATTAGTGCATAAATGCCAAATATAATAAGAAAACCTAACCATGAACTGTGGAGAAGGTAATTGAGGCCGAGTGCAAGTAAGATACTCAAAAAGATAAGCACGACGATACCTAATATAAAAGTCATGAGGGCATAAGCAGCTTTGACTACTATGCCCTCAATTTTATCTTGAACGTTGAGTTTGGTCAATTCAAACTTTGCTTCGATGAGTTTAATAAGATTTTCTTTTAACTCACCAATTTTCAAAAAATCAGACATCTCGTTTTAGTTATTAGTATTTTGTTATTGGGAAATTAGTCTAATTTTAGTGAATATTAAAAATAAATTCAAAAATTGACCAATTAAAATGGTTAAACTTGATGGTTGAGCGAAGTCGAGACCAACGAGTTTAACCATTTTATTAAAGAATCAAAACTAAAACTTATTCCTCTTCACCGCCGAAGCGTCCGCCGCCTATGAGGTTTCCAAAGAAAAGCGTATTCAAAAACAATTTGTTTGTGCCGTACCAAAATGCTCTAAAATTAGGGTTTTCTGATAATGCAATTACTTTACCCGAACCCACATTTAATGTAATTGCCGCAGGTGAGTTTTTGATTAGTTTTTCGTTTTTCGGATGAACATAACCAGCCAATAGAGGATTCGCCGTAAATACCATTGGTGTATTATAAGGGTTTTTGGTGTCTTCCATGAAGATATTATTATCTTTAAAAAGAGCCAATTTGCCTTGTTGATATCCAAAACAGAGTGGGTGTGTAGGGTCTATTTTAGCTTCAAAGATAGTTCCTGCCGTTTCTAAAGCTCCCGTATATTTTTCTTGGAGGTTATACGGGCGTTTTTCGCCATTACCATTATTGTCTGGTTTTTCTTTAATAGTGATATTAGCTATTTTTTTAGCAGAAACCCACTCAACAGCATCAGTCATGGCTACCAAAACACCACCACCTTGTACAAAACGTTTAATTTTTTCGTCTGAAAGTGCGTTGTAATTTCCACCAGCCAATACGATATGCGTGTATTTCTCTAAGCCAGTACGATTAGCTGTTTCGATATCAGCAATTGTTAAAGGAATATTGATGCGTTGGTCGAGTAAGTGCCAAATTTCACCAGCATCCGTTGATTGTACACCAGCACCACCTAACATTAATACTTTAGGTAATCGCACTTTGCGGAATTTCTCACTACCGAAATCAATACCTTGCGGTGTAAGACCTGTCGGAACAGCGTAGAAATCTACACCATCACGTTCGGCAAGTGTTTGTAGAAGTGCCGATGGGTCAGAGCCATTACTGAAAATTTGAATCGTTCCGTAATCGAACGAACGCTCTTTGCCTTCTACAACTGCCGAAAGAGGTTCGGTTGCTACTTTCAAATTATAACCTTTCTTCAATAATTCGTATGCAGCACGCGGAGCATAATAGCTGTTCCATTCGAAAAGATATGCATACGAGCTTTTTCCGTAGACTTTTCCTTTCGGAAATTCATTCTTTTCTACTTTTTCTCCTAATGAAATCGCAGTTTTTGCTTCAGCAGTTGGCACATTCATACAATATTGAAGCGACCATGCCGAAATATCATAGAATAAACTATCTTCAAATTTCGTACGCTTCTCAAACATCGACTTAATCAAGCGATGTTGTGGTTGATTCATTGGTACAGCGAATGAGTTTCCTTTGCCAAACGTAATACCATCTTGGGTTTCGTCTTTTGCTAAATGATAGACATCAATCTGATTTCGTTTAAGCATATTAACCATCTCCCAAGTTTTTACAGCATCATTTCCTCCACCAAAAACGTAGGCTTTTACAGCATCAGTAGAAGCTTCTTTGTAGAAGTTTCTCATGTGTTCGAGCAATTCTACTCGCATTTCGCGTGCTGCACGAAGCGTTGAAAACGTAGCCGTAACTTGATTACGAACAGTAAATGGGAAGCTCAAAACACCATTGGCAGTTTCCTGTAAATGTCCACGAGAAGAAGCCTGTTCAAACAAAATACCAACCGAACCATTTACATCGGGTAGAGTAGAGCCCTTTCCGTAGTAGAAATCATCGTAGTTTTCTTGCGTGTAGTACGCGGAACCAATTTTGTCGAGTCCAGCAGCTTGAAATTTGCCAAATTTAATAGTCAAATCAATATTTTTCTTTGGCGTAAGTGGGTGCGTACGTGCAGGAATACCGGGTTGGAAGAAAAACGTTGAAGCCGAACCCATTTCGTGGTGGTCGGTCAGAATATTAGGTCTCCAATCATAAAATTTAGTTAAACGGCCCTTACTTTCAGGCATTTGTTGGTAAAGCCAGTCACGATTAAGGTCGAACCAATAGTGATTTGAGCGTCCTCCTGGCCATGTTTCACTAAATTCACGGCTGTTGATATCACTCACTAAATTGGTACTACGATTAATATTAACCCAAGTGGCAAAACGATTTCCACCATCAGCATTTATAACAGGGTCGATAAGAATTACTGCCTCATTGAGCAGAGAATCAACACTTGCTCCTTGTGCAGCGGCTAAATAGTATGCCGACATTAGGTTTGAGTTTGTTCCACTGGCTTCATTGCCGTGTACTGAATAGCCCATCCAAACCACGATTGGCATTTTTTGAATGTCTAAACTACCAGATTGAGCAGGATTAACCAATTTTTGGTGCTCGGCCTTAATTTGGTCGATACGTGCATGATTCTCAGGCGAAGTAACAGTGATTAGGATTAACTCACGGTTTTCGAAAGTACGAGCGTAAGATTCAATTTTAAAGCGGTTGGTTAATCGAGCCAACTCTTTCATGTAGCTTACTGTTTCGTAAGGCGTTACGTGTTGTTCGCCCACCTGATAACCCAAGAATTTTTGTGGTGTTGGAATTTTTGGGTCATAGCTAACATTTTGAGGTAAATAATAGCTATCAGCAACCTGACTAAAGGCTTGATTGACAAGTAATAGAGCGAATAATAGGTAGAGAATATAATTTTTTTTCATGTCGAGAAGTTTATATATTTCAAACAAAGAAATGTAGAAAAACCAATAAAACAAAAAAGCCTCTGACGTAGAGGCTTTTTTTATAGACAAATGAAAATTAGTACTTAGGAAAAATAATGGTTTAGCTTAAAATTTCCATCTTACAAATGCTTCCATGGCTTCATATTCGGCCAAACCGAGCTTATTGTAAAGTTGGGCTGTTCCACTGTTACGTTCTTCAGCACGTTGCCAGAATTCACGGGCATCAGTTCCTTGGAATACCACACCATCTTTTTGAGATTGGTGTTTGAAGATACCCATACGTTTTTGCAATACTTGGTCAGGCGACATCGGAACGGCCATTTCAATTTCGTGGATATCCCACTCAGCCCAAGCTCCACGGTACAACCAAACCCAACAATCTTTCATGAAATTTTTGTGTTTGAGTTGCTCGATGGCTGCAAAGATGGCATCTAAACAAACTTTGTGTGTGCCATGTGGGTCAGCTAAATCGCCAGCGGCATATACTTGGTGTGGTTTGATTGATTCAATCAAATCAGCTACAATCGCAATATCTTCTGCACCTAAAGGTTTTTTCTCAATACGGCCTGTTTCGTAGAATGGCATATCCATGAAGTGAACATTTTCTTCCGGAATTCCAACGAAACGACAAGTTGCTTTCGCTTCACCTCTACGAATTAAGCCTTTTACATATCTTACCGCATCGGTGTCAACATCACTATCTTTTTTGTTTTTCAAGAATTCTTTCGCATCAGCAAAAAGCTTCTGCGTTTCTTTATTATCAATGCCAAATTTTTCGTTGAAATCAACTACGAAATCAATAAAACGGATGGCTTCATCATCGGCTACGGCAATATTACCCGAAGTTTGATAACCGATGTGCACATCATGCCCTTGGTCAACTAAACGTTGGAAAGTTCCTCCCATTGAAATAATATCATCATCTGGGTGTGGACTAAAGATAATGACACGTTTTTGTACGGGCAATGCTCTCTCTGGGCGATTTGTATCATCGGCATTTGGTTTTCCACCCGGCCAACCAGAAATACTGTGTTGTAATTGGTTGAAAACATCAATGTTTAGGTCATAAGCTTGTCCATGACGGGCCAATAAATCGCTTAGGCCGTTATCGTTATAATCTTTGTTAGTAAGTTTTAAGATTGGTTTACCAAGCGATAAGGCTAAATTGGTTACTGCTTTTTTTACCATCTTGCTTGACCACTCCACATCTTCAACGAGCCATGGTGTTTTCATACGAGTAAGCTCATGGGCAGCACGCTCGTCAATGACAAACATTGCATTAGGATGTGTTTGCAGATAAGAAGCAGGTATAGTTTCGGTTACACGTCCTTCAACGGCTTCGGCAATAACAGGTGCTTTTCTTTCGCCCCAAGCTAATAGAACGACTCTTTTAGCACTCAAAATCTTCGAAACGCCCATGGTAATGGCTTTCTTCGGTACTTTTACTAAACTACCCCCGAAGTCAGATGCGGCCGCTACACGAGTAGAGTGGTCGAGCATCATCAAGCGAGTACGTGAGTTTACTAAAGAACCTGGTTCATTAAAGCCGATGTGTCCGTTGGCTCCGATACCTAATAATTGAAAATCTAATCCACCAACAGCATCAATTTTTCTTTCGTATTCTTCACTAAAGTCTTTTACTTTACTGAGTGGTACAGTACCGTCTGGAATGAAATAATTTTCTTTTGGAATATCTACATGGTCAAAAAGTTGCTCTTTCATGAATCGCACGTAGCTCTGCAAAGAATCAGGCTCCATGGGGTAATATTCGTCTAAGTTAAACGAGATTACATTTTTGAAGCTCAAACCTTCTTCACGGTGCATACGAATGAGTTCAGCATAAACTGATTTTGGCGAAGAACCTGTTGCCAAACCTAACACACAGCTGCGGTTTTGGCGTTGACGCTCTCTGATTAGGTCGGCAATTTCAACAGCCACAGCTTTTGAGGCCTCTTTTGAGTCTTTGAAAATTTTGGTCGGAATCTTCTCGTAAGCAATAGGGTCAGTTGTAATAATCTGTTGCTCCATTATTGGTCGTAGTTTTAGGTTTGGTTCGCTAAAATAAATTATTTCACAAAGGTAAAAATTATTTATTTCCGAACATCATATTTTAGGCTGAAAGATATAAAAATTTATTATAATTTAATTTATTAAAAAATATTTTTTTAATTGTGCACAATAAATTTTCGAAACAATAATGGCGAAGATACACAAAAAGCGTATCAAGTCAAGATAAAATAATGCTTTTAGTCTTGATTTGATACGCTTTGCTTATTTTAAAAGAATTGTCTGAAAGGGTTTATGCAAAAACCTCTTCGAGCTGTTCTTTTTTCGGAAAATCGGGTGTAACTAATTCTGCTTCTGGCTTATAGATATAAGGCATTGGGAAACCTCTTTCTTGGAAAGTAGGCTCAGCCATATTGTTATAACGAAGTTGAATAGACCAACGGATATTTCTAGTAATATTATCACCTGAGCGGTGTACTAAGAATGCCGAGAAAACCAATAAATCGCCTACTTCAAATTGTGTTTGTACGTAGTCTTCTTCTGGAATAGCTTCTTGAATACTACCTAAATAGCCAGAAGTATCTGCTTTCAAAAGGCCATCTTTGTGGCTGGCTGGTACGATTTGCAAAGCACCTAAATCTGCTGCACAATCAACCATTGGAAACCACATAACCACACTATCTAGTGAGCCTTGACCTGTACGCCAGTCTTGGTGTGCACCTAATTTCCAGTGGCTACCACCTTTTGATAAATAACGGCTATTAAATTGCATGGCTGGACGAACTCCGATGCTAGGGAATTCATAGCCTAAATCTTTCAGAACATTGATAATCTTAGGGTCTGTGCCTAAGTGGTGCAACGAAATAAGATGTTGGGCTTGTTTTCCAGTATTTACAAAAGTATTGAAATCGGCTTCAAATAAATCGAACATCGCTTGTTCGAAAGTATCACGGTCATTAATATCTACTTTTTTACCCAAAACACGTTCAATTTGCAATGCAAAAAGGCTGCGAGCTTCAGTATAAATTCTGTTGATTTCCTCTTTTGAAAAGAAATTCTTGATAATGATATAACCGTCTTTATTGAATTGTTCTCTCATGATAAATATTGCTTTTTGGTGCTACAAAATTAGCCTTTGATGTTTTCTCGAAAGAATGACATCGGTCAGCTATTTGCATTTATTTTTCTAAAACAGCATAGCCAAAACCAGCCGCTCCGAAACCATTACCATTGTATAACAAATATTTCTTGCCATTATGTTCATAGCAATGAGCATAATTTATCATTTGGTAGTCGAAATCTGCTGGGTTTTCAGATTTATGAATGCCTACCAAGTCATCTTTTCGTTCCCACTTAAATCCATCTACTGATTCAGCATAGCCCAAACGGTAGCTTTGATTACGGTCTGTACGGTAGTCACGGGTATGGCGATAAGAATAATACATTTTGAAAATACCATCTTCGTGGAAAACGCTCGGGCGACCTACCGCATGCAAGAAATCATCGAAAGGAAGTGCTACATCTCCTGTAGATTTCCAGTTAATACCATCATCAGAAATAGCCACTCTACAATCATAGAATGGTTCGGGGTATCCATGAATGTATTCACATTTTTGACCAGAAATATGCCACATCATCCATTGACCATTGACATACATGACTGAAGGTTGTGCTGCCCAAATTGGGTTATGAATAGAACGGTCCATGATTGGGCCACGGAACATTTTTTTGAAATTTAGGCCACCGTCAGTACTTACGGCTAAGCCCATTGAAAGGCGATACGAGTTGTGCGTACGATTCCAACCTGTGTAATACAGCCAAATATCTCCGTTGGCTTGTGGAACAAACCATGAAGGCATGGCTCCTGTTTCATCATATTCGCCGGGGCCACCTAAATCCAATACAAAATTATCGTGGATATAAAGAATTTTGCTTGGGTCATTGTAATCTACATCAATGAAAGTTGGGCGTGAGTAGCCACTATCATCTCTTGAAGAAAAATAAACTCTCAGAAAGTCTTCATGTTTATAGGCGTATGGCACTTGTGCATGCGAACGACTATGCGATAAGCTACCATCTGGTTTATAAACTAGGCCTTTCTTTTGCCAAATGCCTCTAGTATTTACCAATTCATTACTATTTATATTACTCATATTTTTTACTGTGTTGTTTGCTTAAAACTCCCAATAAGATGCGAGCCATCACTTATTCTTACGATTGCGTTCAGCTCTGATTTTCCAGTTATCCTTGAAGTCTTTTCCTGGAATTTGAAGGTTTACATTTACCTTTGGAGCCTTTTTGGTTTTGCGGAAATCAAGTACATAATAGCCATTTCCGAAAATCCATTGGAGTTTTACATCTTTGATATTTTTAGGTAAATCTTGAAGCGGAACTTGGTCGGCAAACATTGGGTTGGCATCCATCAAGATTTGATAAGTTTTTTGGTCACGTAGCCATGCACCAACGCTTTCATCACCTACTACGATTCGTCCGCCAACTTTTACAACACGGTTAAATTCTTCGAAAGCTTTGGCTCTTTCTGAAAAAGTATTGATACCACCAAAATGAAAAAGGGCATCGAAAGTGTTATCTTCAAATGGTAAATACGAACCATTACCAATAAAATAATCAATGGTTACATCTTTTTTATCGGCGAATTTTTCTTTCGCATGGCTTAGCATGGCTGGCGATAAATCTGATAAAACAGCATGACCACCAGGCGTAACTTTATCAATGATATAAGCTGAATCTTTTCCTGTACCTGCACCAACCTCAAGTACTTTCATGCCGGGTTTCAACTTTAGGAGGCTAATCATTTGTTTACGAGTAGCTGCTTCATTAGCGTAAAGTGATTCGAATACCCACGAAACACCACGGTCATAGCGAGCATGAGCATCATTATAAGCTACTTGTTCTTTGCGGTCTTGTTCGAAAAGTTCGCGAGGGTAAACTAAATCAACGATGTCGTTAACATCGTAGCTTACGGGTTCTTCGGTTGAAGTATTATTGAGTGTCTTGCCATCGGCCGATAAAACAAGTTTTGTATGTGTTTTTGGGCAAATCAGTTGGTCAAAAAATTGATTCATTATCTAATGTTTTTCTTAAATGAGAAGTATTTTTTTGAAAAGATTTAACAAGTTTACGAAGTCGTGCCTGAAAAACGTTGTTCGGAATCTATCAAGAATAAGGTAATTATAAATTAATATCTTTGCTCGAAACCTCAGCTTTTACGGCAGGATTTCCCTTCCAAATGCTCCAAGGTTCGGTTTTTGTTTTTGTAAGATTCGCACCCATGGCAATTAATGTGCCTTCGCCAAGTGTACAACCATCTCTAATAGTAGCATTTACACCAAAAAACGAATATTCACCTACCACACATCGGCCCGAAAGTACAACGTGTGACGTAAAGTAAACGTGGTCTTTAATTTCGCCGTGGTGGCCAATGTGGTTGCCACTCCAAAGCACTACATTGTTGCCAATTTTCACGAATGGTTGAATGGTATTATCTTCTAAAATGAAGCAATTTTCTCCAATTTGGTCAGTTAATACTGTTGCTTTCGAGCTGATATATGAAATAAAAGAATATCCTTTCTCTTTAGCTTCGGCATAAACTTTTGCACGAATTTGATTCATTTTTCGTTCGCTCAAAGGAGCAAAAAATTTGTATTCGGTAGGCGGGTAAAGTGTTGTTACGTCTTCAAATGGTACGATTGGTAAACCACAGAAAGTATCTTCTTTGATATATTCTTTATTGACCGTAAACGCCACAATTTCATGTTCTGAATCGTTTGTAAGGTAATAGTGTGCCAATTCTGCCACCAATTCTGTACCGAAAACTATAACTTTTGCCATATTTTGAGGTTTTTATACTAATTCAAATTTATTTAAGTGTTCGTTGATTTCTTCTACCGAGCAAAACATCAATAAATCAATTATCGAAAGCCAGGGCACAAATTCATTTTTGAATTGAGTGTATTGAATGGCATTCGATTTGATAAAATTAAGTAAGATTTTGTTATCCGCAAAAAGTTGTTTGTCGTAGATAGCCATCCCACCAATCGGGTTGATGTAGTGGTTGGCGTTTTCTTGTTTGCAGATATCCAAAATTCGATTTTGGGCTTTTAGCTCTTGATTTTGGTAAATGACCGAGCTTTCTATAATTTCTGTCTCTATTTTTAAATACTTGCAAGTTTCTTTCAAGCTATTTACGGCTAATGCGGAAATATTCTCGGCAGGGGAATTAAAAACTTGTTCTATCAAACCAAAAGCCTCTTTATAAAACGGAGCTTTTTTATAAGATTGTTCAAGGGTTTTGAAAAATTTCTTACTCCAAGCTGCTAAATTGTCAATTTCAATTTCTCTGATGAGTTTATTCTGACTGGCTCCAATGAGCGGAATCGTAAACATTGAGGCTTTTCCGTTCATCAGAATATTATTTCTGTTTATCCAACCCTTGTTGATAAATGCCACATCATCATAAATAACAAATTTATCTACTCGCTTGATAAGCTGGAAATAACCAATATAAGGGAAAACATAAGGCTGCATGATTCCCAATACACGTTTAGGCTCGTTTTCTATCTTTAGTATCTCTTCCATCATTATTACAATCCTTTAGCGATTGGGGGTTAATTTTCTCAAGAAAAACTCACTATCGTGTACAGGCATATTAGGCTTACTTTTGATAGCGTTGAGTTGTATGTCTCCCTCTTGAAACGGAATGACACCTTTCGAATAAAATAGATACTGTGCTTCAGCAGGAATTGGCTTTACAGCACTTCTAAATGGATGAATTGGAATAAGCTTTCGCTTAAAATCTTCTCCCCAAAGTGGATATTCAAAATCTTCGTGTTCTTGCTGAGTTCCGAGAGCAACGATGGCATCTTTAGGTACTATTTCATCAAATTTATGGTAGGCTTCATAGATATTTGGGCGAGCAACTAAGAGCTGCTCTAAGCGAGTCATATTAAATATATTCTTTTCAGCAAAAATAGGGTGTATGCGTATATAAAGTATGGTTGGAATGGCCGAAACTACTATCAATAAACTAACGATTTTTAGATAAATATCTTTGATAAAAAGTTTACGTTTTTGCCAAGAAATGAAAACAATACTTAATAAGGGCATACACCATACAGCCATATTTAGGAAATAACGAGCCTTGATGGGGTCGTAGGGGGCAGAATAGCTGAGTGATAGAAAGTGTAAAATGGCGGCAAGTATCAATATTAGAAAACTATTTTCTGCCATTGAAAGCTTTTTAGGATTTCTAATTAATTGCCATACTAAAAACAATATAATTGGTAGAATCAGTGCAAAGCCAATGACTCCCCAAAATGGGCGTTCTAAATAAAAACGGACTGGGTGTTCGAACGAAAAGTATGAAACAACCGTAAATCTGTTACCTTCGAGTGGTAATGGACTTAAAAGTTTATTAGGTAATACTCTAAATTTTTCATTGATTTTCTTACCCGTTGGCGAGCTACGAAAGCCATCAAGGTTTAGGAAATCGGAAGAATAACGAGCAATATTGAGTAAAAAATTGTCGACTTTATCTTCGCCAGAATAATGCTCAATACCGTGCCAGTTCATTACCATTTCGGGAGCAGAAAGGCTTCCTAAACTAAACTTTTTAGCTTCTTTAATATTTCCAATATAGCCAGTTGGTAAAGCATAAATACCTACTGCTAAAACAAATGCTATTACGAATAACTTAATGTGTGTATAAAACTCTTTCTTTAGAAGAACCGTATGAAATGCCACAGCTACTGCCGCAGGAGCAATAAGTAAGAACGTAACTTTGTGGCCTATCCAAATTCCCGCCACGAGTGCAATAAGGCCAAGATTAAGGCGGGTAGGAGAGGCTTTAAAGGCAAACATAAAGTAAGTAAGAGAACCTAAATAAGCCGAAAGGACAATATCAGTTTCGGTGGTTGTTGCCTGCACTAAAGCTGTTGGTAAAAGTCCTGAAACTAAGAATACAAAAACCGAAGCCGTTTTATTGTTTGTAATTTTTAGGCTAATTCCGTAAGCCGAAATGGAAAACATCCAGTAGCTTAAATAATGAATAATTTTAAAGCCTTGTTCGCCCAATAGATGATAAAAAAACATCTGTAAAGTAGGCAAAGAGTTCGGGTAATAATCAATAGTCCAAGTTGTACCTTGCATTCGGTTCATGTTTCCGTTTTGCAAGTAATAAGCACATTTTACCAAATGTCCTGTCATACTATCCCATTCGTTGGGGTAGGAGAATAAGAAAATAATTAGATTAAGAACAGTTACTATAAAAAGGCCAATGGATAAAATAGATAGTATAACTTTCCCTGTTGAACCTTGTTGGTACCACAAGTTTGATAGTTCTTTTGGTAAGTTTATAAGGCTTCTTTTGAGTGAAAAAGATTGCCTATTAGTAAGTTTTTGGAAAATAAAATACAATATAATTGCAAAAACATTAACGCTAATGCCCCAAAAAACTGCTTGCCCTATTTGGTTGAATTCAGAAAGTAGGTAGCCTGTTGGGATGATACACGAAACTAATCCTAAAAAGAATTTTATAGCATAATCGCTGAGATTTTCAGAGATATACGTAGTATTTCGGTGAATTTGCCAGAAAAAGCCAAGAAATAAAAGTATGAAAAGTAGATGCATTGAGTCAAAAAAAGGCTTTCAAGATGCAAAGATAGTGAAAGCCATTTTAAAAGACATATTTTATGCAAAACTATATCAAAAACTCAAAAAGTTCTGGTTTGTCGTTGATATATTCAAATTGCACATTGTTGGCATTCATTCGCTCGATAAGCGGTTGAAAATCAGACTGTTGTTTGAGCTCGATTCCTACTAATGCAGGCCCTCGTTCACGAGCTGTCTTTTTAGAGTACTCAAAAAATACAATATTGTCGGTAGGGCTTAATACATCGTTTAAAAATGTTTTAAAAGCCCCCGCACGTTGTGGAAAACGAATGATAAAATAATGCTTGAGGCCTTCGTAGAGTAGTGAGCGTTCTTTGATTTCTTCCGTGCGTGTAATATCATTATTACCTCCACCGATAATACAAACGACGTTTTTCCCTTTAATCTCGTCTTTAATAAAATCTAAAGCCGCTACCGATAATGCCCCCGCAGGTTCAGCTACAATGGCTTCTTCGTTGTAGAGTTGTAAGATAGCTGAGCAAACCTTTCCTTCAGGGATTAATAGAATTTCATGATTGAGGTTTTCTCTACAAACTTGAAAGGTTAAATCACCTGCTCGTTTGACAGCCGCCCCATCAACAAACTTATCAATTTCCTCCAGTGTCACAACTTCACCCAATTCGATAGCTGTTTTCATAGTGGGCGAACCTAACGGTTCTACCGCTACGAGTTTGGTTTTGGGTGAAAGCTGCTTAAAGACCGTAGAAACCCCAGAAGCTAATCCACCACCACCGATGGCAAAAATAAGGTAATCAATCTTAAAGTTGGCATCTTTGAATATTTCCAGCCCAACTGTGCCTTGTCCCTCCATTACTTGCAAATCATCAAAAGGATGTACAAAAGTGGCGTTTTGTTCTTCACAATATTTTTTGGCGGCATAATAGGCATCATCATAAGTATCTCCCACCAATTCAATTTTCACGAATTCCTTGCCAAACATCCCTACTTGTTTTATTTTTTGAGCAGGTGTGGTAGTTGGCATAAAGATAGTGCCATTTACCTGCATTTTTCGGCAAGCATAAGCAAGCCCTTGAGCATGATTACCAGCACTTGCACATACAACGCCCTTAGAAAGTTGGTCTTTGGGTAATGTGGCCATTTTATTGTAAGCTCCTCTTATTTTATAAGAGCGGACAACCTGTAAATCTTCTCGTTTAAGATGAATATTGGCACCATAATGCTCAGATAAGTTTAAATTATGCATCAATGGTGTGTGGGTGGCCACACCTTGTAGGCGTTCGGCGGCAAGATAGATATTATCTAAATCTGGGAAGGTCAGTTCAGATTTTGTTTTTGTTGATGCCATAGTTAAATAATTTGCTGATGTTTCACAAACAAATTCAAATATATAAAAAGCACAGAGATTTTGCCTCTGTGCTTCTTCTGTTATATTAAAGAAAGACTTCGCTCAAAGCGAAATCTTCCTCGTAGGAATTAGTTTCTTTCTGGACGTAAGCTACGAACAGTTTTACCTGCTTGCCACATTTCAGATTCACGAAGTTCTGCTAATTCTACCTCTAATTTCTCACGGTAATCAGGTTGTGAGTTACGCTCGATAGATTGAGCAGCTTCTTTTTGTGTTTTTACGCTATTGTAAAGCTTTTTGAAAACTGGCTTAGTAGCATCATGGAAAGGTTTCCACCAGTCTAACGCACCACGTTGAGCAGTTGTAGAACAGTTTGCGTACATCCAATCCATACCGTTTTCAGCAACTAAAGGCATCAACGATTGTGTTAATTCTTCAACTGTTTCGTTGAAAGCTTCTGATGGAGAGTGACCATTTTCACGCAATACTTCATATTGAGCAGCGAAAATACCTTGGATAGCACCCATCAAAGTACCACGCTCACCTGTAAGGTCAGATGTTACTTCGCGGTAGAAATCAGTTTCGAATAAGTAGCCCGAACCTACACCGATACCCATTGCAATTGCTTTTTCGCGAGCTTGTCCTGTAGCATCTTGATAAACAGCAAATGAAGAGTTAAGACCTTTTCCTTCAACGAACAAACGACGAAGAGAAGTACCTGAACCTTTAGGAGCAACCAAGATAACGTCAACATTTTTCGGAGGTTTGATACCAGTTTTTTTGCTGTAAGTGATACCGAATCCGTGAGAGAAATATAAAGTTTTACCTTTTTTAAGGTATTGTTTCACTGTTGGCCATAAGGCAATTTGAGCTGCATCAGATAAAAGGAAACAAATAATTGTACCTTTTTGTAATGCGTCTTCGATGCTGAAAAGAGTTTTTCCTGGAACCCAACCGTCAGCAACAGCTTTATCATAAGTTTTACCAGGTCGTTGGCCAACGATTACGTTGAAACCATTGTCACGCATGTTCATAGCTTGACCAGGGCCTTGTACACCATAGCCAATCACAGCGATTGTTTGACCTTTCAAAAACTCTCTTGCTTTTTCGAGTGGGTACTCTTCGCGGGTTACAACTTCCTCTTCAACACCGCCGAAATTTAATTTTGCCATTTTTATTGATTTGTTTTTGGTTTAATGCGACTAAATAAAAATATGTTGATTACAAATAATACTCCCATTCGGTGATTTCTTCTGGAAGATATTCGATTAATCCTTTTGGAGTTTTGCCTACTGCAACTCGGCCCGAACGAACAAACTCAATAATACCGTGGGGTTTAATGTATTTAAAGAACTCAAAAATTTCAGTTTCGGTACCTGTTTTTTCGATAACTACATAATCAAGCCCCCAATAAACAACCCATGCTTTATAAACTTTATTGACTGTTTCAACATCAATAGATTTACCATTCAAAGGCGTAGAAACTTTAAATAACGCAATTTCATTATAAACAATATCTTCGTTTAGGTAACCGAATACCGCCAAAACTTCGATAATTTTTCGAATCTGACGTACGAGTTTTTCTACTTCTTCACGTCGTTCATGTTTAATTACGATTGTGAATCGAGAAATACCCTTACGCTCAGTTTCCGATACCGTCAAAGATTCAATATTGATTCTTCGGCGGGTAAATATAATTGTGATTTTGTTGAGTAGTCCGATGCTATTTTCGGTAAATACGCAAATAGTGTATGTTGTCATAACAGCCCCTAACCCCCAGTGGGGAATAAAAAATAAATTTATAAAAGCGAGAAATGTACCTCTTTGTACCCCCATCGGGGTTTAGGTGCTACTCCAAGCGAATCTCGCTTACGCTTGTTCCAGCAGGAACCATAGGGAATACGTTTTCTTCTTTTTCTACGATTACCTCTAGTAAATAGGCTTTTTTAGACGCTAATAATGTATCTAATGAATCGCTTAGGTTTTCTCTATCTGAACAAGTATGTCCTGCAATTCCGAATCCCTTAGCAATGGTAATGAAATCAGGGTTTTGAAGTTCTACGAATGAATAGCGATTATCGAAGAATAACTGCTGCCATTGGCGTACCATTCCTAAGAAATTGTTGTTAAGGATAATCATCTTTACCGCCAAACCACTCTGGGCAATTGTACCAAGTTCCTGAATAGTCATTTGGAAACAACCATCACCGATAACACCCACTACTTCACGGTCTGGAGCTCCTACTTTTGCACCAAAAGAGGCGGGAATAGCAAAGCCCATAGTACCCAGTCCACCCGAAGCAATATATGAATTGGGTTTGCGGAATTGATAATAGCGTGCCGTTACCATTTGGTGCTGGCCTACATCTACTACAATACAAGCTTCGCCGTTTGTCTTATCAGAAAGTAAGGCAACCACTTCAGCCATTTTGATTTTACCTTCTTGGCTTAAATCACGTAGTGTTACTTTTTCGTATTCTTTCGCATCAAGCTTACGGAATTCGTTTTTCCAACCAGTAAAGTCTCCTTTTTTTACAAGAGGAAGCAACATTTTAAGTGCTTCTTTGGCGTCGCCAATTACTGGAGCTTCGGTTTTCTTGATTTTCTCTACTTCCGAAGGGTCGATTTCGATATGAATAATTTTTGCTTGTTTGGCAAATTTGGTTGCATCACCCGTTACACGGTCATCAAAACGCATACCTATTGCAATCAAAACATCACATTCATCGGTCATCACATTGGGTGAATACATTCCGTGCATTCCTAACCAGCCCATGTAATTCGGGTGATTATTAGGCATTGCCGAAAGGCCAAGTAAAGTACTCGCACAAGGCATATCGGTTTTCTCGATGAATTCGATTAATTCTTGAACAGCATCAGCAATCAAGACTCCATGACCAAATAGAACATAAGGACGTTTGGCTTTATTGATTAATTCGGCTGCTCGCTCGATTTGTTCTTGTTTGGGCACTACACGTGGGTTGTAGCTAACCATTTTCTCAATTTTTTTGTAAGAGAATGGTTTTGTCATTTTAGCTACTTGAGCATCTCGTGCAAAATCAATAACTACTGGGCCTGGCTTACCAGATTTAGCAATAAAAAATGCTTTGGCCATTACCTCTGGCACTTCGTCTGGGTCGGTAATCTGATAATTCCATTTGCAAACAGGTGTTGTTACACCTATCATATCAGTTTCTTGGAAGGCATCAGTGCCGAGCAAGGTTGATTTCACTTGTCCTACGATACAAACCATTGGCGTGCAATCAATGATAGCATCGGCAATGGGTGTAACCATGTTTGTTCCACCAGGGCCTGAAGTTACCAAACATACACCTGTACGCCCACTTACACGTGCATAGCCTTGAGCAGCATGACCCGCACCTTGTTCATGACGAACCAAAGTATGGTGGAGTCTATCCATGTAGTCATAGAGGGCATCGTAGGTTGGCATAATGGCTCCGCCTGGATATCCAAAGATATTATCTACACCTTCAGCAAGTAAACACTCCATCATGGCTTGTGCACCAGAAAGAATTGTTTTTTCTTCATTCTTTGCAATTGGAGCAGAAGCGGCTTCTTGCTTTAATTCAATTTCTAATAAATTTCCCATATCGTTTAGATATTTTAGGATAAAGTTTTTATTTGGTTTGTTGTACTCCGTCTTATAAGTCAGTTACGCAGCCTTCGCTTGCCGAACTTACGTTTTTGATATATTTACGAAGAACTCCTCTTGTATGCTCTGATGGAATTTGTTTCCAAGCTGCTCGACGAACAGCCAATTCTTCATCTGATACATGAAGGATGAGCTTATTATCTACAGCATCAATCGTAATTTTATCCCCATCTTTCACTAAGGCAATAGTTCCGCCATCAAAAGCTTCTGGAGTAACGTGACCTACCACAAATCCGTGGGTTCCGCCCGAAAAACGGCCATCAGTAATCATGGCTACGCTATTTCCCAAGCCTGCACCCATTACTGCTGAAGTTGGCTTGAGCATTTCTGGCATACCTGGGCCACCTTTAGGGCCTTCATTGCGAATGACAATGACGTGTCCTGGTTTGATTTCGCCTTTTTCTAAGTATTCGATTACTTCCTCTTCTCTTTCACAAACTTTGGCGATTCCTTCAAACTTTTCACCTTCTTTACCTGTAATTTTAGCTACAGCACCACCAGATGCAAGGTTTCCGTAAAGGACTTGTAAGTGTCCCGATGCTTTGATTGGCGATTCGATTGGATGAATGATTTTTTGTTCTTCGAAATCTAAATCTGGAACATCAGCCAAGTTTTCAGCGATTGTTTTTCCTGTAATGGTCATACAATCACCGTGAATTAGGCCTTTTTTAAGTAAATACTTCATTAATGCTGGTACTCCACCAATGGCTAACATATCTTCCATGTAGTATTTGCCAGATGGTTTTAAGTCGCCAATGAGCGGAGTGCGGTCAGAAATATCTTGAATATCTTTGAGTGTAAATTCAACACCCGCCGAACTTGCAATTGCTAAATAGTGTAAAACCGCATTAGTAGAGCCACCCATCGCCATTACAATTGTCATTGCATTTTCAAATGCTTTGCGAGTCATAATATCACGTGGGCAGATATTTTTCTCTAACATATTCTTCATTGCTGCTCCGATAGCCAAACACTCTGCTTTCTTGCCTTCATGAGTAGCTGGATAGCTAGAAGAGTTTGGAAGCGTAAGACCCATTGCTTCCATTGAAGATGCCATTGTATTGGCAGTGTACATACCCCCACAAGCACCTGCTCCTGGAATGGCATTTTTAATAACTCCGTTATAATCTTCGTCAGAAATTGTTCCAGCAAATTTTTGCCCTAATGCTTCGAAGGCAGATACAATATCGAGTTTCTTTCCTTTGTATTGTCCAGTACGGATAGTTCCCCCATAAACCAACATTGCTGGGCGATTGAGGCGAGCAATAGCCATCATAGCACCCGGCATGTTTTTATCACAACCAACAACAGCAATTACACCGTCATACCATTGGGCTTGTACAACATCTTCGATTGAATCGGCAATGATATCGCGGCTTGGTAAAGAAAAACTCATTCCATTATTACCGTTAGTCATGCCATCAGAAACCCCAATTGTGTGGAAGATTAGTCCCACCATTCCGTTTTCTTGAATGCCTTTTTTTACGTGTACTGACAAACCATTTAAGTGCATATTACACGTATTTCCCTCATATCCAGTACTTGCGATACCAATTTGAGGTTTGTTCATGTCTTCATCGGTTAAGCCAACGCCATAAAGCATTGCTTTTGCAGCAGGATTGTGAATCTCTTGTGTAAGGGTGCGGCTGAATTTGTTTAATGATGCCATTGGTTAATCTTTTGTTGTAAACGTAGTTATAAATACTTAGAATATTTACAGAAAAAAACCTTCTTCACTGTGGGTGAAGAAGGTCTTCTATTTTAAAGCATAGCGAGCCCTCTTCTACCCGTTTAGACGAGTAGAATAATAATGATGAGGACAACTAAACTGGTATATATCATATTGATAAAGATTCTCTTATTGCGAATATTCGCTGAATGCGAATCATTTTCATTACAAATGAATCTACTTTCATTTATAAATCCAAATATTTTTTTGAAAAATTTCAAGACTCACTTACTTTGCATAAGTTTTTCTTTAAAAAATATCTTTTTTGTTTCTTTTTGTCTAATATTGAGTATCGCAAACCACATTATTTATCCTAATGAAAATCTACAAGACATTACAAGGATTCGTAATCGAACACGAAGGGTATTATTATATTTCAAGACACACTGATTGGGACACATTCATCAATCGAGAAGACTTGTTTTTCGAGCTACAGCGAGAAATTCAACTTTTGCCAGCCGCTGCCGAATATAAATCCTTAATTGATAATGGTTTACTGGCTCCGATTCAATCGCAGGAGGTTTGGGCGTCGGGGGTTACGTATCTACGTAGCCGTAACGCTCGTATGGAAGAGTCGAAGAGTGCTGGAGGGGATAATTTTTATGATAGAGTTTATGATGCCGAACGCCCAGAGTTATTTTTTAAATCTACTCCACAAAGAGTAGTGGGGTCTGGTCAAGCAGTAAGAATTAGAAAAGACTCAAAATGGAATGTACCCGAACCAGAATTGACTTTATTTATTAATTCGAAAGGACAAATTTCAGGCTATACAGTAGGGAATGATATGAGTTCAAGAGATATTGAGGGTGAAAATCCACTTTATTTACCTCAAGCAAAAACTTACGATAAAAGTGCTGCAATTGGGCCGGGGATTGCCGTTTTTGATTCACCAATTGATGAGAACACTAAAATAAATCTCGAAATTCTTCGATTTGATATTCCAATGTTTAGTGATTCCATCGAAATTAATCGAATGAAACGCAAGCACAGTGATTTGGTTGAGTATTTATTCAGAGAAATGTCCTTTCCTAATGGTTGTTTTTTAATGACAGGTACAGGGATAGTGCCGCACGATGATTTTACACTCGAAGTAGGTGATGTAGTAAAAATTACAATAGATGGTATTGGTACACTCGTCAATACTGTTGAAATGAAATAATTTACCTAAGATTTTATCAAATTTACCATATAAACTACCATTATAAAGAGTAATGCAAATTACAGGAAGAAATATTATTGGCTTCGAAACTTTCTCGGAAGGTACTGTAGCAATTCGGGCCATTAATCCAGCGACGGGCGAAACCCTCGCTCCATTATTCTACAAAGCCACCATTCAAGAATTAAATCTTGCTACCGAAAAGGCAGAGAAGGCTTTTCAAATATATAGAAAGACTTCGGGTAAGAAAAAAGCAGAATTTTTGGAGAAAATTGCAGAAGAAATAGAAAACTTAGGCGACCTTCTCACCGAGCGATACATTGCTGAATCGGGTTTGCCTCAAGGACGTGCAGTAGGGGAAAGAGGCCGTACAACGGGTCAACTTAGATTATTCGCTCAATTATTGAAAGAAGGTTCTTGGGTGAATGCAAGAATTGATACTGCATTGCCAGACCGCCAACCACTTCCTCGACCAGATATTCGTTCGGTTGAGCGTGCTATTGGAGTAGTGGGTGTTTTTGGAGCAAGTAATTTCCCTTTAGCATTTTCTGTGGCAGGCGGCGATACAGCTTCGGCATTAGCTGCTGGTTGCCCCGTTATTTTTAAAGCACACCCTGCACATTTAGGTACTTCAGAACTCGTAGGTAAAGCGATACAAAAAGCCGCTGAAGCTACTGGAATGCCTGATGGCGTATTTTCCTTATTATTTGATGATGGACATGAAATAGGTTTAGCATTAGTTACACACCCAGCTATAAAGGCCGTTGGTTTTACAGGTTCTTATCGTGGAGGAAAAGCCCTTTTCGATGCTGCTGCTGCTAGACCAGAGCCAATTCCTGTTTATGCTGAAATGGGAAGCGTAAACCCAGTATTCGTGCTACCGCGAATACTTGAAGCGAATGGTGCTTCTATTGCCCAAAACTTCATCAATTCAGTGACACTTGGCGTGGGACAGTTTTGTACTAATCCGGGAATGCTTCTGATTGAAAAAAATGACGCATTTATTGAAACGCTCGAACATCATACAAGTAATAGTCAGGGTGGTGTAATGCTTACATCAGGTATTCGTGATGCCTATGTGAGAGGAATAGAACATGCAAAAAATTATACTAAAGTAATAGGTGTTGGAAAGGCTTCTGATGGATTTACTGCCGTTGAGCCTGTATTTTTTCATACTAATATTGAGGAGTTTATACAAAATCCGCATTTAAGTGAAGAAATTTTTGGGCCAACCAGTTTAGTTGTTGAAGCAAATTCAAAGGATGAAATTTTAGCTGCTGCTCAAAGTATGACGGGGCATCTTACAGCCACCGTTCATGGAACACCTGAAGATTTAGAAGAATATGCTGAATTGATTGAAATTTTAGAACAAAAGGTAGGTAGGATTCTAATCAATGGTTTTCCAACAGGAGTTGAGGTTTCTCATGCAATGGTGCATGGTGGGCCATTCCCTGCAACAACAGATTCGAGAAGTACTTCGGTTGGAACAATGGCCATCACAAGATTTACTCGCCCAGTGTGTTATCAGAACTTTCCAGATAGTCTTTTGATTGATGAATTAAAAGAAAGTAATCCTCTAGAAATTTGGAGATTAGTAGATGGAGAGTTGAAAAAATAAAATATTTTGAGAAATACATGGGTCGTTCTGAACTTTAAAAAGACCCTTTTATCTCAGGATTCGGGAAAACTCATTTTTGTCGTAACGCTAGAATAGCTAAAGTATAAGTTAGACCATAAAAAAACGCAAGTGTATTTTCACTTGCGTTTTTTTATGGTCTAAACAAAATATTGCTTATTTCTTAGGTGCTGCTGCTGGAGCTGCTGGTGTTGTTTGAGCCGCTGCTTTTGCAGGAGGAGTTACGCCTAATTTTTTGAATACTAAATCAGAGATATTATCTGCATCTGGAGCAACCAAAAGAATTGGAGTTGTACCAGGGCCAGCATCAGTGTTAAATACATATACATAGCCATTTTCTTTAGCAACATCTTTCACAGTTTTGTCGATTTTCTCTAAAACTGGAGCCAACAATTGTTGTTGTTTTTGTTGTAAAGCTGACTCAGAGTTTTGTTGGAACTCTTGAATAGCTGTTTGAGCACTTTGTAATTCTTTTTCACGGTCAGCTCTGATTACTGCTGACATCGTAGCTCCATTTTTTTGATAATCTTCATACTTTGTTTGGAACGCAGTAATCTTATCTTGCAAAAGTTTATCGTATTGAGCTTTTTCAGTTTTTAATTTATTTTCGATGTCTTTTGCGTCCGGAAGGTTATTAAGGATATAGTCAACATTTGTATATCCGATTTTTGTTGTTTGGGCATTAGCCATGCTTACAAACATAAATGCCGTGATAATTGCGGCGAAAAATTTTGTCTTCATTTGTTTATACTTATTTTTTTGGTTTGGTTACTTGGTTATTTTGAGTTTTCTCTTCTTTGAGTGAAATTCCTAAAGCCTCCATTACATAATCTGTGTAATCGTGGCGTGGGTCGGTGTAAATCATACTCATATCTGAGGCTTTATCGAAAATAAACATCAATTGTTTCTGACGTGCTACTTTCTCACAGGCTTTATTGATATCGTCGAGTATGGGTTTCATGATTTCCTTCTTTTTTGCGAAAATCATTCCGTTCATGCCAAAGACCTTGTTATTGAGTTCTTTCAATTCTGCTTCTTTTTCATCAATTATTTTCTGCCGCTCACGTTTCATTTCAGCAGTTAGCAAAATTTCTTCTTGCTGAAATTGTTGACGCATTTTTTCTATTTCGGCATATTTCCCTTGAATATCATTTACCCATTTTTCAGAATATTTATCCATATCTTCTTGGGCCTTTTTATACGCAGGCATCTTGCTTGTAATAAATTCAGAATCAATGTATCCGAACTTTTGTGCAAAGCTTTGTGCTGAAAGAAGAGCCAAAAATAGTAAAAATATTGTCTTTTTCATTCAAAAATAAATTTTCAATGCGTGAATTGTTGAATGTTTTTATTAAGTGGCTGCATAGATTAAATTTCTGTTTCGATTACTCTGAGCTAAAAACGCACAAAATATATTTAATTATTACATCATTAACAGATTTTAACAAATAACTATTAATGGTGTATTTTTATCGAATTTGCTGACCAATACTAAACGTAAACGATTTCAAACCGCGATTCGTAATACCCGGAATTGGGTCAAAACCTTTACCAAAGTCAAGACCAATCATACCAAATGCTGGCATAAAGATTCTGGCTCCAACCCCTGCTGTACGACGTAATTTGAATGGGTTGAAATCTTTATAACTCCCCCAACTATTACCCGCTTCGGCAAAGCCCAAGATAAAGATAGTTGCTTGTGGATTAAGTGATACTGGGTAACGAAGCTCGGTAGCATACTTGCTATACACAATTCCACCCATACGGCTGAGTGTTACAGTTCCATCGCTTGTACGTAACTTTTCAGCTTCAGCCAATGATAATTCGTGTACAACACCTTCATCATAGCCTCTTAGACCAATCAAATCTGCACCAACGTTATAGGCATTTTGCATACCCATACCCGCACCCCCTAAGATAAAGCGACCAAACGGACTGAAGTCTGATTTAGCACTATATTTACCCAAGAAGCCCATATTTGCTTTCGCATGCAAGACTAGCTTTCCAACAACTGGCACGTACCAGTCGCCATCGAACATCCATTTGTGGCCTTCTACCCATTTAAATTTGTCGACTACTGGAGCGTCTCTAAACAAAGAGTATGGTGGGTTGAAAGTGGCACTCAATGTAAACTGAGAACCCGAACGCGTAAACTGTGGGTTATCTAAGCTATATCTTGATACTACAAAAGCCATTGAGAGGTCGTTAGCTACACCTTTTTGGAAACCTGGGATGAAGTAACTGTTATCAACATTATATCTTTGGTAAGATAATGAAGCATTGAAACTAAAGTTACGGTCAGGCCAATTGAGGCGTTTTCCGTAGGTAATAGAACCCCCAGTGTTTTTGAAATACCCCGAGTAAATACCTGCACTTCCACCATAGAGTGAGGCATAAGCCGAACCATATTGGCGTTCTAAAGCTCTTTGGTAACCTCTATTATCAGATGAAGTATGGAAAATACTTACAGCAAATGAATTTGGTTTTTTACCACCTAACCACGGTTCAGTAAAAGAGAGTGAGTAGGTTTGGTAGAAACGTCCACTAGCTTGCAAACGTAAGGCTAGACGTTGTCCATCGCCCGCAGGAAGTGGTTTCCATTTATCTAAATTTCCAATATTTCTTGCCGAAAAGTTATTAAATACAACCCCAAAAGTACCTACAAAACCTTGTAAACCTCCCCAACCTCCTGAGAGCTCGATATTATCGCTTGGTTTTTCTTCTACATTATATTCAATATCCACTGTACCATCGGCTTGTGGAATTGGTTTTGGTTCGATTTTTTGTGGGTCGAAATATCCTAATCTCGAAAGCGTTTGTTGCGTTTCGATGAGGTCAGTTTTACTGAATTTTTGTCCAGGACGAGTCAATAATTCACGCATTACTACGTGGTCGCTGGTTTTGGTATTTCCGTTTAAGATAATGCGGTTTATGGTAGCTTGTTTACCTTCACGGATACGCATCTCAATATCAATAGAGTCACCATCGACAGCCACTTCTACGGGCTCACATTGGAAGAATAAATAACCATCGTCCATATAGGCAGAGCTTACGTCGCCTTGTGGAATACCATTAATTTTTTTATTTAATTCTTCAGGATTATAGACATCACCTTTTTTGATGGCTAAAATAGTTTCTAAATCCTTGGTTTTACGAAGGTAATTACCTGTCCAAGTGATGTTTCTATAATAAAAACGATTTCCTTCGTTGACATTCAAAACTAATTTGATATTTCCATTAGGTAATGTGATGGTTGAATCAGAAGTAACTTGAGCATCACGATAACCTTTTTTATTATAGTATTCAACAAGCTTTTGCTTATCTTCTTCAAACTTTTTAGGAATAAATTTTGAAGGAGTAAAAATACGAAGTGGTGCTTTGATTTTAGTTGCTTTCATTTTAGAAAGAACTTTGTAATCAGGCATTTCTTTGACACCATTCAACTGAATATCTTCGATTTTTACCTTTTTCTTTTTATCAATATATACCATTAGGGCAGCATTATTGGCTCTGATGGTATCAGAAACCTGCTTAATCTGAACAGTTGTATTCAAAAAGCCCTTTTCTATGTAAATACGCTTAATAGTAAGTTGGATATTCTTGATTAATGCATCAGTAATTACCTTCCCTTTATTGGTTTTTACTTTTTCACTTACTCCATCAATTTCTCCTTTTCGGATACCCTTAAACACAAACTTATTCAAACGAGGGCGTTCTCGTAGATGGATGTCCAATTCAACTTTATCGACTTCGATTTTAGTAACATTGATAGATACATCTTCAATAATACCTTGTTCCATTAATCTGCGAATAGCTGTACTAATCCGTTCGCCAGGAATACTAACCTTGTCATTGACATTTAGACCCGAAACAGAAATAAGGGTATTAGGGTCTAAAAACTTTACACCGCTAACAGTAATTTTTGAGATAACGTACTCTTTCGGACGCTCATAACTTATGGCTGCTTCTTTCGGCTGGTCATATTTACGACCAAGACCCAGTGGAAACTGAGCCATAAGATTTGTAGTAATGAGTGATAAAACAAAAAAGGAAAGTAACTTCAGGATACGCATAATATATTTAGAATATCAAAATAGTCAGTTTAACGAACAAGCCATTTTTGGGGCTTGGGTTAATCGGGTTATGTTAGTTATAGAGTATAATTGTTACTTTATTTGTTCGCTTGTTTTACCAAATCTACGCTCTCTTTGTTGATAAGAGGCAACTGCTTCAAAAAGATGCTGTTTACGGAATTCTGGCCAAAACAAATCGTCGATAAAATATAATTCGGCATAAGCTAATTGCCAAAGTAGATAATTACTAATACGGTGGTCTCCACCAGTACGAATCATTAAATCTACATCGGGGGCATCTTCAGTTGCTAAACATTTGGCAAATGCCTCTTCCGTAATTTGTTCAACGGCTAATTCTCCAGCCTTTACTCTTGCTGCAAGTTGCTTGGTTGCTTGTACAATCTCCCATTTTCCACTGTAGCTTAATGCCAAAATAAGCGTCAGACCAGTATTATTTTTAGTAAGCTCAATCGAATCCTCTAATTTCTTACGTGCTGATTTAGGTAAAGAACTAAATTCACCAATGGTTTTAAGCCTTACATTGTTTTTGTGTAAATCTGGTACTTCTTCACCAATAGTTTTTACTAGAAGTTGCATGATACCATCTACTTCAAGTTTGGGACGATTCCAGTTTTCGGTAGAAAAAGTATAAAGAGTTAAATACTTAATGCCTAATTCTACGCATGCTTCTACGGTATCGCGAACAGATTTTACGCCATGATGATGCCCAAAAATACGTAAAGCACCCTGTTGTTTTGCCCAACGACCGTTGCCATCCATTATAACGGCTATATGAGATGGCAAATTGCCCAAATCAATGTTTTCTTTCACTGGTAAATCAATTATCATTTACAAATATCAACACACACCTGTGTAAAATGTGCAAAAAGGACTGCAAAGGTAGGAAAAAAGTATGTTGTTTGTTAAGATTTTATTGATTTGTAGTTGATTATGAAGATACTAATCTAAAAAACTTTATCTAAGCCCTTGTATTTGTACAAAAAACGCTTATCTGCGAGGTCTTGGACAATAAACTTTGTAAATTATGTAGCTAATTGAAAAATTGGTGTAGTAATAAATGTCTTTTGCCTTAGTGCCTGGAATTTGGTATTTTAGTAAATACTGAAATTTAGGGTTGCTTGGAACGACACCAGCAGGAAGAAGAATTTGAAACTTCCCGTCAGAATAACCAAGATTATCAATATAATCGCTAGTGGTATGTCTTGCTCCAAATTCTACACCCCAATTCCATCTATCTTTCCACTGCTTTTTAAAACCAATACCTAAAATTGCGACTTGTTCAGCTTTTCGAGTGCTATAAGGCGTAAAAACGGTTGGATTAATATCAGTTTTCAAAAAAGCCTTTGATTGAATATAAGTAGCTCCGTAGCCTCCAAATACGTAGGGGGTCCAGTTATTGACAATTCGCGAAGCGTTAGTACGAAAATTCAAGAAATTGTATTCAATTTGTGCACTTCCTTCGGCCAGATCAGCCTTAAAATGGTATTCACGTGCTTGATGATAAGGGTCTGAGCTCATGAATCGGTCATCTCCTATAACACTACCATACATAGCCTGAGCTTTAATTGATACTGCTCGACTGAGATTCATTCTTACAAACCCACTTCCTGCAGGACGAGCAATCAATGGCTTAAATTTAGGTACGACATCTCCTTTATATTGATTTACACCAATACTTCCTCCAACTTCCCATTTTTGTGCCAATAGGTTGAGTGACAATATTAATAGAATTCCCACCCATAAAATTCTACTTATTACCAACTTATAAATAATCATTAAGGATTAGTTTAATACTTAAATTTAAAATATTAAAGTAGTGTTATTTAATAGGCGGGCATTTTATTTGGCTAGTAATAACGTAGCTAAGGGTAATTTGTGTGACAAAATAAGAATCCCAGCGGCCAGTTCCTCTATCATAATTAGGGTATCCAAATGCAGCTATACCATCTGAAGATGGCGTACCTGCTGGCGTACGGAATAGGATATTGGTAGAAACATATTGAAAATCAGCTATACGATTTGCCCCCGTACGGGCAGTAAAGTCCTCGCCTGCTCGGTTCGATAGAATAGCCCCTAGTGGAGATACACCAGCAAGTGTGGTTAGGTCTGGAAAAGGAGCTTTACCCACGTCATCTAAATAATCGAAAGGTGTAATTCTTAGCCCGCCTTCGAAGTTCAAATCAAATTTTTCATTGATTTTTACTTTTAAACCTAAACCAACAGGCACAACGGGCTGAATTAAAGAATATGTTTTTGGAGCATTGGGGCTAACACCCTGCCCTGAAGTTTGTTTGTCTTTTAAGGTAGTCCACTTAACAACCCCAGGATTCGCAGGGTCTTCTACTTTAGCCTTAGGAGCATGCCCATAGAAACCCAAACCTAAAAATGCATAAGGCATAAGGGCACTTCTACCCTGAGGGCCTTTGCTATATTGTGGTAAAAGATTATACACACCCGTAAGCGTAAATTCTTTTATATCATTTCTGAAATGTAGGTTACGCAAAAAAGGCTGATAGAATTTTGCAAGATTATGCTGTGAATAAGTATAATCATCACCTAAGATTCTTACCCATGAGAAAGAGGCACGAACGCCAACTTGTGATGAGAATTGACGTGTATAATTGATGGTAGCATTCCAACGTACGTTGGTGATTAGACCATAATAAAAGTATCCATAGGGCGATAAATCTCCAAAATAGTGCGAAGTTCCTCCTCCGATACCAACAGTAGAATATTGATTAAGTTTATTTTTCTTACTAAAAATACCTGATTGTGCGAAATTTTCTTGTGTGAATAAAATCACTACCGAAAAACACAATAGGATACTATACATTAATCTCTTAGGTTTTAACAATTTCATACGGTATTAGTAAGGTTTGTCAAATTATTTAACGTAATCTTAAAATAAAATATTGTTAGTTTCTGGAGTCTATACCCCATTTTAGTTTATTTCTTAAAGTACTCAGAAAATCATCGCCTTCCATTTTCACCATCTTAGCTTTAAAGTTTTCTTTCTTTATGGTGATGGTGGCTTCATCGTCGGTGCCAATGATTTTTGCTCTGGAATCCATCGAAGCTAAAAAGTTATTACTTCTACTTTCTACTTTTAAAGAAATCACACTATCATCGGAGACAATCATTGGCCGTACAAACAAATTATGCGGACAAATAGGTGTAATAATAAAGTTGGCCGAGTGGGGCATAACCAACGGCCCCCCACAACTGAGCGAATAGCCTGTCGAGCCAGTAGCAGTGGCAACCATCAAGCCATCTGCCCAATAAGTGTTTAAAAACTCACCATTGATGTAGGCGTGAACTACAATCATTGAGGAGGTATCTGTCTTTGAAATAGCTATTTCATTGAGGGCAAAATTCGTGCCTTCCTCAAAAAGTTCTGACTGAGATTCTGCCGAAATCATGGTTCGCTCATCGATACTATAATAGCCATTAATGAGTTGGTAGATTGTTCGTTGAATTTTTTCAGGAGCAATAGAAGCCAAGAAGCCCAATCGGCCAAAATTGAAACCAAGAATTGGAATCTCTCGCTTACCAACATGTGCAAGTGTTTCGAGAAAAGTTCCATCACCGCCAAGACTAAAAGCAAGGTCTGCATCAAAGATTTCATCAGGGCTAGCATAAATAGCCTTGCTATCTACACGAATACCAGACTGTAATAAAATTCGTTTGAAAGTATCTGAAACCTGAATATCTATCTTATGTTGTTGTAGCCCATCAAAGACCTGTTGAATGTAATTAACAGAATCAACGCTAAATTTTCGGCCGTGAATAGCTATTTTCATTTGAAAATCGCTCCCCCGCCCCTAAGAGGGAGTTTTTGAGTAGAATTTGTATTTGAGGCAAATACTTAATTTTGTGGCAAAAATACAAATGGTTTACTCAAAAACTAAATTCTTAAACACTAAACTGTGGTTTCTTTTTAATTTTATATTTTAATAAAGCATCTCTTATAATTCTACACTATCGCCTTGTGCAGGAATTTGGATATTTTCAAAACCAATTTTTTGTAGATGATTTTTAAATATTAACTGCGTATCTATTTCGCCATGTACTAAGAAAAGTTTTTTCACTTTTGAAGTGTCTTGGCAAGAAAGATGTTTCATCATTTCTTTATAATCAGCGTGAGCTGAAAATGAATCCATTATTTGGATATCTGCTCTAACCTTAAAAGTTTCACCGAAAATTCTTACCTCTGGCGGTCGGGTTTTTAAAATAGCACCTAAGCTTCCGGGTGAACAGTACCCGACCATAAGGATTGTGGTTGAGGGTTTCTCAATATTATTTTTGATATGGTGTTTTATTCGTCCAGCTTCTGCCATTCCTGATGCCGAAATAATAATACATGGTTCTTTACTATCATTCAAAGCCTTTGAGTCCATGACATCACTTATGTAGTGTAAGTTTTCAAAGGCAAAGGCATCTCCATCATGCTTAATGTAGGCTAATATTTCTGGATTAAAACACTCCTCATTATTTTTCATAACCATAGTAGCTTTTACCGATAAGGGACTATCTATATACACGGGAATTTTAGGCAAAAGACCTTCGTGAGCCAATTGGTCAAGGGCATAAATTAATTCTTGTGTTCTATCAACCGAAAAAGCAGGAATTAGAAGTTTTCCTCGCTTCTCGATACATGTTTTATAAACAATTTTGAGCAGATGTGATTTCACATCAATCTCTGATTCATGGGTTCTACTACCATAAGTCGATTCACAAATTATATAATCGGCCTGAGGAAAAGGTTCAGGGCTTCGTAGAATCTTATCGTCAGGTCGACCAATATCACCAGTGAAGAAAAGAGTTTTATCATGATGAGGGTCTTCGAATGTTAGATAGATACCTGCACTACCTAATAGGTGCCCAGCATCATAAAACTCTACTCTTAGACCTTCTTCTATATAAAAAGGAGTATGATAATCAACTGTTTTGAATAGTTTTAAGGCTTCTTCAACATCTGCTTCTTCATAGAGCACTTCAAATGGTGCTTGGTCACGTTTGATTCGTCGTTGATTGATGCGTTCAAGGTCTTTCTCTTGAATATGTGCCGAGTCCAATAACATTATCTCGCACAAATCTTTGGTTGCGGGCGTGCAGTAGATAGTGCCTTTGAAGCCTTTTCTGACTAATCTTGGTACGAGGCCAGTATGGTCAATATGTGCATGGCTTAAAATGAGAAAATCTACCTCTTTGGGGTCAAAGCCAAATTGAAGGTTGAGTTCTGTTGTGCCAATACCTTGAAAAAGGCCACAATCTAGTAATACCTTAGTGCCTCTGTTGGTTGTAATAAGGTGTTTGCTGCCAGTTACCCGCTGTGCAGCTCCAAAAAATTGTATTTTCATAGTACCCCAGTTCTTTAGATGGATTGAGTTGACATGCAAGTAAGTGATTTTTTTATAAAAAAAACTGTCAAAATAGTTTTTAAAATTGAAATTGCTTTAAAATATCAAATAGAAAAAAGAGGTGAATAAAATTAATCATATTTGATTTTTCGGTTGAAGTAAAAATGGGTAAAGTGGCTAAGAATTAAAAGGGTTGATTTAAAACGTATCAACAAAAAAGCCGTAGTAACGAAAGTTACTACGGCCTAAGATATATTATCTCTTTCGAGAAATGATAGCTAATTACTCTTCAGAATCTTTCTTCTTAGAAAGTTTCTTTTTCTCACCTTCTACCATTGCATCTTTCAATGCTGAAAGAGCTGAAAGGTCACCAAGAGTTGATTTTTCTTCAGGAGCTGATGCAGCTACTTCTTTTCCACCTTTTTTCTTAGCTTCTTTCACTTCTTCTTTTGGAGCTTCCCAAGTTTTTGAGTGAGAAAGCATGATTTTCTTCTCTTCTTTGTGGAATTCCAATACTTGGAATGTCAATTTCTCACCAACTTCAGCTACTGAACCGTCAGCTTTCGCTAAGTGCTTCAATAAAGCGTATCCTTCGATACCGTATGGAAGCTCAAGCGTAGCTTGTTTGTCGTTTTTAGAGATAATTGTACACTCTTGGTCAGAACCTACAGTGAAGATATGCTCAAATGTATCCCAAGGATTTTCTTCAAGGTGTTTGTGGCTAAGAGCTAAACGACGGTTTTCAACGTCAAGTTCTAATACCATTACTTCAAGAGGCTCACCTACTTTAACGAAGTCTGATGGGTGTTTGATTTTCTTAGTCCAAGATAAATCAGATACGTGTACTAAACCATCGATTCCTTCTTCTAATTCTAAGAAGATACCGAAGTTAGTCATGTTACGTACAGTACCAGTGTGTTTTGTATTCACTGCATACTTGT
>OFDC01000087.1_pt1 | contig 108866 bp, 99 predicted proteins | sample 1520941 | NCBI WGS metagenome assembly OFDC01 (sample SAMEA94258168, study PRJEB24077) | hot springs metagenome | biome: Aquatic biome; feature: Water | place: India | collected 2012-12-06 | depth 5 m
GGTGCATTTCTTTTGGTTACTTTATCTTTGTGCAAGCAAAGAAAAGTAACTCGCCAAAGGGCGAAAGAGAAAGATTAAGTTTAAAGAAATATCTACGAAGACTTATAGCGATCGTGGTAATCCGTTATTCGATTGTAACCCAGTTGAATATTAAACTAGCCTGGTTTCCAGCCTCCGCCGGAATGACGGAACTTACTCTACCAGCAAGCAAAAGAACCTCCTACCTTAATCAATCCGCATAATCCACAATCAACGGTGCATGGTCACTAAACCGCTCTGCCTTATATACACTCGCCGCCATCACCTTCGCACCTAATGCTGGCGTTGCCAGCTGATAATCAATCCGCCATCCCACATTCTTGGCCCATGCCTGCCCTCGATTACTCCACCAGGTGTAACAGTCATCTGTGGTGTCCGGGTATAAGCCACGATAGGTATCCACCCAGCCTACCCGACCAAGCACATCCGTCATCCAGGCACGCTCTTCGGGCAAAAAACCCGAGTTCTTGCGGTTGCCTTTAAAGTTTTTAAGGTCAATCTCCTGATGCGCGATATTCCAGTCGCCGCAAATCACGACCTCACGACCACAGGCAATCAGCTGTTCCAGATGCGGCAGAAATTTCGCCATGACCGCAAACTTGAATTGCTGACGCTCTTCGCCGCTAGAGCCGCTCGGCAAATATAAAGACACGACGCTTAGATTGCCGTACTGACATTCCAGATAGCGCCCCTCAGCGTCGATTTCGGCATGGCCCAGACCAATAATCACCTTGTCTGCAGGCTGCTTACTGTAAATACCCACACCGCTGTACCCTTTTTTCTCGGCATAATGAAAATAGCCGTGGTAACCAGGCGGCTGCAACATCTCAGGCTGCATATCACCTACTTGGGCTTTAAGCTCCTGCAAACAGACAATATCGCCGCCACTATTCGCCAGCCATGGCAAAAAGCCTTTGTTGCAGGCTGACCGTATGCCATTGAGGTTCAAGGTTATAATACGCATTGTTCAAATTCTTTCTGTTTTTTTAAAATGACTGCCCACACTCTCAGTGCCGATTTTATTGCTTTTTCCATCCACAAACAGGTATTACGCTTTGGTGAATTTAAAACCAAAGCCGGCCGCTTGAGCCCGTATTTTTTTAATGCTGGCCTGTTTGATGACGGCGAGAGCATGCTCAAACTGGGTGAGTTTTATGCAAACAGCATTCTACAGTCTGGCTTGCAATTCGACATGCTGTTTGGCCCAGCTTATAAAGGCATCCCACTGGTCACCGCCATCAGCATTGCGTTTGCACGCATGGGTAAAAATTACCCTTATGCCTATAACCGTAAAGAAGCCAAAGACCACGGTGAGGGCGGCACGCTGGTAGGCGCAACACTCAAAGGCCGTGTACTGATTATTGATGACGTGATTTCTGCCGGAACCTCTATCCGTGAATCGGTAGACCTGATCCGTCACGCTGGAGCCACTCCTTGCGCAGTCAGCATCGCCCTGGACCGCCAGGAAAAAGGCTTGGGGGAGTTATCAGCAGTACAAGAAGTGGAACAAACCAACCAGATGCCGGTGGTCAGTATTGCCAAACTGGCTGACCTGTTTGCCTATTTGCAAGGCAACGAAAAACTGGCGCAATACTTCCCGGCCATTGAAGCCTATCGTGGACAATATTGCGTGCGATAGGGCGTTAAGCCAAGCAATAAAAGCGAGCTGATGCTCGCTTTATTTATTTGAGCATGCCCATTAAGCGGGACATGATCAATGCCGGGTTATTTTCTACCACACCGTTCGGCGTCAGCTGATTTACCACATCGGGCAAATACTCGGCAATTTTACCGCTCAGTTCGTCAGTGGTCATATTCAGCTTGGCCGCGATCCCGGCCAGGACAGAACTACCTAGCGCGGAACCGATTTGCTGTGCATTGACGCTCATATTTGCGCCTTTACCTACCCAGGAATCGACCTGTTCAGATAAACCGCCATTTTTCAGAGTTTGTAAAATACCCGGTAAACCACCATATTGCTGAAACAGCTCCATGGCCAGTTTTGCCAGAGGGCCTTTGTCACCCATGACTTTGTTCATCATCGCACCGGCGACGCTATCGAATAATCCCATATGGGCTGCTCCTCAATAATTTATTTATGTTGAATCATACCTTTTCGCCTCTCGGCGAGTCACTTTCTAGTGCTTGTTCCTCAGAAAGTAACCACAACTAACGCAGTGTTGCGGTGAAGGCATAACCTTTAGGTTATGCCACGCGGTGGTGGCAGTAGCCAAAGAAAAGGGCACCCAGCGGCCTAAAGGTTCCCTTGCGTTGCTCGGCCTATGACTTTCGTCCGTTGCTTTGCCGGACTAAGCGTAAGCGGTCACGAAACTCAACCTGGCAGCTCACAAACTCCGTGAGCTGCTGCGGGATTCGAACAGTCGCTCACTCTACTCTAATTTTGTCTCCGCTACTCAGCGTGATGGGATGGGATTTATCTCGCCAAACTCACAGCGTAGAAGATTGAGGCGTTGAAAAACTCAATTTCTGTTATTCAGTCGAACTACGGTAGCGCTCGCATGGTGTTTCGGGCCCCTATCTGACGCGCCGAGTAGCGCAATCAGCGTAGGGGTTTTCGGCCAGCGGCTGTCCGAGTTCCGCGGTGGCTTGCGCAGTGTGCAAGCCGCTAGGGCGAGTTTCGCTGGACGCCCAGGCTGATGAGCAACGCAGGAAAAAAGCGGAAGCTAGGGTGCATTTCTTTTGGTTACTTGTTCTTTGGGCAAGCAAAGAAAAGTAACTCGTTGAAAAAGCGAAAAGCAAACTGACAAACAACACTACCGCGTGGGCCTATATGTCCACCCTACCACTTAATGTTAACCTTGCATGGATTCCGGCCTACGCCGGAAGGACGGATATTCAGCGGCAACCGATCCGCTTTACTCCTATCACCAAACATAGGCATTCCCCATTTAACCCAGAAATCCGCCTATCAGAACCGCTCATGCGCCCCCAAATACCGCCATTGCCCCGGCGGTAATTTACCCAGGTTGATACTCCCAATCCGAATCCGCTTCAACCCTACGACATGCAACCCGACTAATTCACACATCCGGCGGATCTGCCGTTTACGTCCTTCACGCAACACAAAGCGTAACTGGTCCTCATTTTGCCAGGAAACCTTGGCTGGCCTTAGCTGAACGCCATCCAGACTGAGACCATGATTGAGCAATGCCAAACCATTGGCACTGAGCTGGCCTTCTACACGCACCAGATATTCTTTTTCTACGTTGGAGTCATCACCAATCAGCTTGCGTGCGACGCGGCCATCCTGAGTGAGCACAAGCAATCCAGTGGAGTCAATATCCAGGCGCCCAGCTGGGGCCAAGCCGCGTAAATGCCCGCGCTTGAAACTAATTCCACTCGCATCATCTGACCACTGATTGTCGGGATTGCATAACACCACCGCTGGCTCATAGCCATCCTCTGCCTGACCACTCACATAACCGACGGGCTTGTGCAATAGAATAGTGACGGTTTCTGCCTGGTGCTCTTTGGCATAGGCACTGATGATGATTTCGGCATCTGGGTCTATGCGTGTGCCCAGGGTTTCCACAATTTCACCGTTGACCTTGACCCAGCCATTGACGATCCAGTCATCGGCTTCACGACGTGAACATAGCCCACGGTCGGCCATGACTTTGGATAATCGCGGCTGGGCATCTGGGTCTGGTGTATGCACCGGTCTTGAAGGAGCGGTAAATGGGCGACGTTCGCGGTTATCTGTACGCTGTTCTGACCGTTTATCGGGATACTCCGATCTGTGCCGCGACTCTTTGTATGATTCCTTGCGCGCGTATGGCTTATCGCCCGCTTTATTGTCACGCCCGCTGCGCTCCTGGCGTGCCGGTTTTTCTGTATGTTTTTTTTGTTTGGCAACAGGCGCTTCTGCCTCTGCCCGTTTTGGCGCTGCTTTCGGCGGTGGCTGGGTACGGTCACGCAGGGTTGCCGGGCCACGACGCACGGGTTTGCTGCGTTTCGGCTGCTCATCGCCTGCAGATGGTTTATTCAGTTTGATGGTACTCAAAATAGCGGTCTCGACTTAAGGTTGCTCGGGTGACGAATATCCCGGCGCATAAACTGCTATTGTAAATTATCCGGTTGCTTTACCGGCCTAAAATTCAAACTTCCCGGCGCTTTACGTGCGCTGCGCGGCATAAAATGCAGAATGCTTTCAGCCCGGGTTAAATCCGGCTGCTGCTGGATATATTGTTTTTTCCAGGCGCGATGCGGGTTACTGATAATGCCAGCCAGCCATGCTGCTTGTATCGGATTCAATTTATCCGGGGTCAGATCGAAATAGTAGCGGGAGGCCGCATGGGCACCGCAAAGGCTGGGGCCTAAATCCACCGTATTCAGGTAAAGCTCCAGGATATCGGTTTTTGTCAGCGCTGACTCCAGTTGCACGGCATAAAGCAGTTCTTCGACTTTGCGCTTCCAGGTGCGCTCGCCATTGGTGAACATGTATTTCGCCAGTTGCTGGGTGATGGTACTGCCTCCCACCTGTTTATCTGTACTTTCTTTGCCTAGCAAATGCTGCATTTGTGCCATGACATAACCGGGGTGATGCTTGAATTCGGCATCTTCGGCGATGATGGCAGCCACCGGCAACCAGCGACCCAGATTTTCGTAAGGCACCCATTGCATCTTTTCGGGATATTTATGCTCATCCAGTAATGGGCAATCATACTGTATGGGTAGCGTGGTGGCGGCCCTGATATTCAGGCCGGAGACGGCCATGGCATTCAGTTGCGGTTGTGCACTCCACTCCTGCTTTGGCCAGCGCAGCGTTCCCGACGCCGTCAACGAGCCGGAAACGATGGCTTCGCGTATAACAGCAGAATGTGGCTGCAGCGGTTTAAGCAATGCCTGTAATTGTGTACTCGGCAACTGCCAGGTCAGTTTCAAACTACGCATGCTGACCTTGCCGTTAAAATCTACTTTAAACAGTGGCTGGGTGTCGCCTACCGAAAGGTAACCATGGATATGCTGCTGGTCCATTTGTAGCCACAGCTCCAGCATAGGAATCACGATGGGCTGGTCACTCACCGATTTGGCCTCTATCCAGCAATGCCGGCAGCGCACACGCAAGCCGTCTTCGTCATGCAACTGAATATCGCCATGATTTAAACTGAACGCCTGCCTGTCGAGCGCCCAGCGCCCAGGTGCAGAAGTCGCCATCATCAGCAGTGGCACCACCCGCACTTCCACACCGCCAGCCACAGGCAACCTGACACGCCATGCTTCTGGGTCATACGGTTGCCAGATCCAGCCAATCAATGCCAGCACAGCTACCAATATGCCAGCTAGTAGCGTAAGCGCAATTCTTTTAAGCCAGACTCCCGCCATGACCTGCCTAAACCAGTAACCGCTCCACGACTTTGCCGTGCTGCAAATGGCTCTCGACGATCTCATCTATATCTTCATGATCGACAAAGGTATACCAGACTGCATCAGGGTACACCACCATCACTGGCCCCACTTCACACCGGTCCAGGCACCCGGCGCGATTCACTCGTACTTTGCCAGCACCGGCCAGGCCCTGCTGCTTAACCTTTTTTTTCATATAGTCAAAGGCGGCTTCGGCGCCTTTGTTCATGCAACAATCCTCACCTGGTTCGCGTTGGTTAAGACAAAAAAATACATGATATTGAAAGTGACTCTGCGTCATATTGTTTACCTTTTTAAAACTGTCCCCTGATTTATTCAGTAGAGAGCTGGTCTTCACGTGTAAAGGTCCAGGTACGGGTAATGCTCAGCACATCGGTATCCTGGCGGATATCTTCCGGGAATGTTGGGAAGGGGGCAGCCAACTGGACAATGCGCCGCGCAGACTCATCCAGCAATCTATGCCCGGAGCTCTGGTGGATGCGAATACTCTCTATACTACCATCGGCCTTCACCGAAACAGTCATTTGCAATTTGCCATACAATTTTTGTATGCGGGCAGTCTGCGGGTAATTCAAGTTACCTACGCGTTCAATTTTTTGCCGCCATTGTTCAACATAATTGGCAAAACGGTATTCACGGGTACGCGCGCCAATAAACTGACGTTTGGGGCGCATTTCGTACTCTTCTTGTTGTTTGGCAATCAAGGCTTCCAATTTGGCCATTTCCTGCATGGCAGCGGTTGGAGGTTGGGGTTGTACCGGCACATGTTGTGAAGGGGGCTGTTGCTTGGTCGCCGGATGAGGCTGTGACAACGGCGGCGTTTGTAAACTGGTGACCGACTGACTGGCTTTTAACTGTGTGAGCAGTGCTTGCGCCTCCTGTTCGAGCTGAGCCACGCGCTGTTTTTCAAGCATCAGCTCGGCTTCATGGGGGCTGGCAGCAGTGGTTGTGGAGGGCAGGGTGGCTTGCGCAGCATGCGGTATAGATGCCTGCATCTGTTGCACGCTGGGCAGCGGACTTTTCATCTGCCGTTTTTCATCGGTATTGCCGCCTCGGTCAAGATTGGCTTGTGCCAAGGCATCTGCTTTTTCAGGGGCGCTGCGGGTTTTGCTGTTGACAAGCAACACTTCCAATGACGGAATCTGGTCTTTTAATGCTTTTAGCTCAGGTTGAAAATGTAGTGTCAGCAATACCGCATGTGCTAGTAGCGAAAACCACAGCGCCCATACCAGGGGTGAACGTTTACGGAATCCATCGCGGAAACCCATCGCTGGCCTGCCTGCTTATTCCTGCAAGGCCTGCAACAGTTTCTGGTGTACTCCGCCAAAACCGCCATTACTCATCACCAGCACATGATCACCCGGTGTTGCCATGGCAGCGACGGCCGCCACCAGCTGGCCCAAATCATCAAATGTTTTTGCCTTGTGCTGGATGGGCGCCAAAGCAGCGGCGGCATCCCAGCCCAAGTTGTTTGCATAACAAAATACCGCGTCGGCGTCTTTGAGACTGTCGGGCAGGGCGTCTTTCATCACCCCCAGCTTCATGGTGTTAGACCGCGGTTCGAGTACTGCCAGGATTCTAGCCGTGCCGACTTTGGCGCGCAAACCAGCCACAGTTGTGGCAATCGCTGTCGGGTGATGTGCGAAATCGTCATACACCGTCACCTCATTGGCAACACCCTTGATTTCCATGCGGCGTTTGACGTTTTTGAACTCACTTAACGCCTCGATAGCAATACATGGCGCAACACCGACATGACGTGCGGCGGCAATCACGGCCAGTGCATTGCTGCGGTTGTGCTCACCGAGCAATTCCCAGCTCACGTTACCCTGGCGTTCGCCATTAAAATACACATCAAATCGGCCTTGTGCATCCACATTTTGCACCTGCCAGCCACTGGCAGTATCTATGCGTTCCAAGCCACTCCAGCAACCACGCGCAATCACGCGATCCAGGCTATCCTGCTGGTTGGCAACCACAAGCCCTTGTTGTGGCACAGTGCGCACCAGGTGGTGGAACTGTTTTTCAATCGCTGCCAGGTCTTCAAAAATATCGGCGTGGTCGAATTCTAGGTTATTGAGTATGGCCGTGCGTGGGCGATAATGCACAAACTTGGAACGCTTGTCGAAGAAAGCCGTATCGTATTCGTCTGCTTCGATCACAAAAAATGGTGACACTGATTTGGGGTCCTGCCTAGGCGTTTGCGGTAAACGGGCAGAAACGCCAAAGTTTTCCGGGACACCCCCAATCAGGAATCCTGGTGCCAAGCCTGCATATTCGAGTACCCACGCCAACATGGAGGCAGTCGTCGTCTTGCCGTGCGTACCTGCCACAGCCAGCACCCATTTGCCTTGCAGCACATTCTCGGCCAGCCATTGCGGGCCAGAAATATAAGGCAAACCCTGGTTGAGGATTTCTTCCATCAGTGGATTGCCACGTGTGACCACGTTACCTATCACATAGATATCTGGATTGAGGCGGGTCTGCGAGGGATCAAAGCCTTCAATCAGCTCAATGCCTTGTGCCTCAAGCTGCGTGCTCATGGGCGGGTAAACGTTGGCATCACACCCGGTGACACGATGCCCGGCCGCTTTGGCCAGCACGGCGATGCCGCCCATAAAAGTGCCACAAATACCTAGGATGTGAATATGCATAGACTTTACCAAATCAGATTAACGCAGGCATTTTACCAAACAACGCCTGGTAGAGCGGCAGGAATGACGGCTCAATTTTGGGCAAATAAAGATTGATACTGGCGACAACGTGCAGCGACATCCCCGGCCTGGAAAATATCGGTAATCACGGCCAGCGCATGAGCACCTGCGGTGATTAATGGACGCGCGTTTTCCAGAGTGATGCCGCCAATGCCCACCACTGGCACAGAGAGTGACTGCCTGGCAAGTGTAAACAAGTCAGGCGTTGCTCTCGGTGCATTCGGTTTGGTGGGGGACGGGTAACAGGCACCAAAAGCGACATAATCTGCACCGGCAGCTTGCGCTTGCTCGGCCAGTTCGAAGCGGTTATAGCATGAGGCGCCAATCATTTTTTGTTCACCAAGCAGGGCACGCGCGTCCGCAATGGCACTATCATGCTGGCCGACATGCACACCATCTGCATCGATTTCGGCTGCCAGCGCGACATGATCATTGATCAGCAATGGGACATTGGCAGAGCGGCAAATCGCAAGGAGGGCTGCTGCCTGCTTCAGTCGTAAGGCGTCATTGGCAGTTTTATGCCGATATTGCACCAGAGATACACCGCCTTGTAAGGCTTGGGTTATTTTTGCGCAAAGCAGTTCAGTGTCGTCACAATCGGGCGTGACGAGGTATAAACCGTTAATGCTGAAGCTCACTGGCTTTTTCCTGCACGTCTGATTCGCGTGCCCAGAAGAACCGGTCTGGAATAAATTGACCCATACCAGGGCGGAAGGCGTGACGCAAGGTTTGCCAGGTGAACTCTTGCGCCTCGTGCACGGCTTCTTCCATAGTCAATCCATGTGCCAGGCAAGCGGTAATCGCACTGGTCAGCGTACAGCCAGAGCCATGATAACTGCCTGGCAAACGTTCCCAGTGATAATCCTTGATCAGTCCTGGCGTACCATTTTGCAAACCATAGAGACTATTCACCACATCACTTGAGCGCTCATGGGTACCTGTAATCATCACATACTCTGAGCCCATGCCTAGCAACCGCAAAGCACATTCTTCAAGCGAACTGTGCTTCACTTCATCGCTTTCATCATAATAAGCCAGACGGCGCGCTTCCAAGCTGTTGGGTGTGATGAGTGTGGCCTGCGGAAACAGCAACTCACACATGGCTGCCTGCATTTCTTCGTTAGAGAGCTCGTCTCCGCGCCCTGAAGCCAATATCGGGTCTATGATCAAAGGCACATCAGGGTAATCAGCCACGATTTCTGCAATCACAGCCACATTTTCTACACTCCCGAGCAATCCCAGTTTGAATGCGCTGACTGAAACATCTTCCAGAATTGTCCTGGCCTGCTCATTGATCCAGTCGGCATCCAGCGGCATTACGCTTTCCACACCTACGGTATCTTGCACGGTGATGCCGGTGATCACTGAAAGCGGATAACACCCAATACTGGAGAGGGCCATAATATCTGCTTGAACACCTGCACCTGTGCTAGGGTCTGTTGCTGCAAATGTAAGAACGGTTGGAGGAGTATTGGCCATGAAAATCCTTTGGAGCGGCTGACGGGAATCGAACCCGCGTATCAAGCTTGGGAAGCTGGCGTTCTACCATTGAACTACAGCCGCAAACGAATCACCACTATTTTACTTGGTGTGCTGGCGAATACAAAACATTATTCGGTAAAAAACAAAAGCCGGACAAGTGTCCGGCTTTTGTTTCGTTCAAGAAATTAAATACAATTTGAGTTCACACCATCTGGCAACTTCACGCCAGAGCTCAAGATAGGCGTACTACCCAAACGATCTTCAGGCGTTGGGCAAGCCACTGCATCCAGATCTTCCTCATCACCAGCAGCAGGGTTCAGAGAAACGATAAACATCGTATTCAATACAGGATTGTTAGGGATTAAGCCACCCAAACCGGCGTCATCTCGTGGAGAACCGAATCCTGTCGGAGTCAATGGTAACGCCGTGATGCTACCTGTTGCAGTAGAGTTGATGCTTACGTTATAACCATCCACCGTCCCAACGGTCGGGTTAAAAATCTGCTTGCCTTCAGCAGTCACAACGCTGAGCACATTATAGGCTCCGGTGAGTGGTTTACCTGCGCCCACCAATGGATCATTGAATGTCGCGCTGGTCACTGGAGAAACAGTCACAACATCGCCATCAATCGTACCGCTAGTCGCTACCGTCAAGCCAGAAAGATCTGTCACAGTATTGTTACCGTCAAATACTTTAGTAGATGTCCCATTCAGGGTAGCTGTCACCGTTGGACTTACTTGATGCACAAAACCATTACCAGTACCTAATAACGTGCCACCAAATGCGGTGCCGTATTGTTTATAGTCATAAGTAGCCAGTAAATTGCTACCTTTCACATCACCTGTTGGATCTGCACTATAAATGGTCCAGCGGCCGGTAGCCCCTGTGGTAATACTGGAATTGGAACTGTTAATGAAATTACGGCTTGCAACCAGTTGTACTGCATCCGCAGCGTTGCTATTGCTGGAAATATTGCCATTCAAATACACGTCCTGGCCAGCTTGGGCTAGTATTTCAGCAGTGTTACCAGCAATCCCTGTGCCTGTTTTAGCACCAGATTGAACGGTCACAGCACCCAAATTAATGTCACCTGCTGTTGTTTTCAAGGTCACATCGCCCGCGGCACCGCCTGATTTGTTAGTGCCGTTACCAGCTGCACCGTTAGCGACAATAGTTTGTGTCGTGATACCTGTGCCAGCAGCGATATCAACAGACCCTGCACTCTTGCCGTCCGTATTATTACGGCCTGCACCACCACTGGTATCGATATTGCCGGTTGTCACATCACCATTAACAGCAGACAACGTCACTTTGGCACCAATCGAGTTAAATCCACCTTTGGTCGTCACGTCTCCAACAGTGACATCCCCAACAGTACTAGTCACGTTCACCTCACCGGACACTCTGGAAATCGTAGAAGTATTGCCAGCATTTCCTGCACCAGTCGTAATGTTACCAAGTTTGGCATCACCAATGGTTGCAACAGTCACTGTGCCACCTTGACCACCATATAACGTTGGGTTACCTGCGGCGGAGCCAGAGGTGTTAATGTTACCGGTCATATTCAGGCTACCCGCATTAATCACTACGCTACCGCCATTAAATCCAGCCGTTGTACTTGAGGCTGTGCGTCCGTTTGCAGTAATGTTAGCTGTGCCTAAATCGGCTAAACCGGTGACTGTGATATTGACACTACCTGCGTGACCAAAACCAAAAATATTTCCAGAGGAGCTGATATCGCCCGCTGTATGGGTCAGTGTCGCTCCAGACAAAATGACATTACCTGGACCGGTAATATTGGCACCAATCGCCAAATTACCAGTGCCACTGGTATCAGCATCAGCTTTCAATGTCACACTACCTTTATCGTTACTTACAGTACCCGTGACATTCAGATCATTACCTGCTTCGGCAAAGATAGCACCTGCATTACCAGCAATCCCTGTCCCTGTTTTCAAACCGGCACTGACTGTGACAGGACCCAGATTAATATCTCCTGCAGCCGCATTTAATGTGACGTCGCCTGCTGCGCCACCTGATTTATCAGTACCATTACCATCTGCCCCAGCAACGACAATTGATTGTGTATTGATACCATTCCCTGCAGTAATATCAACATTACCTGCACTCTTACCATCGGTATTATTGCGCCCGGCACCGCCGCTAGTATTCATATTTCCGACATTGACTGAACCATTTGCTGCACTCAAGTTAATATTGGCACCGATCGCATTGAAGCCCCCTTTAGTGCTGATATTACCAGTCGTGACATTGCCAGAAGTGCTGCTAACTTTCACCTCTCCCGATACTCGGGAAACAGTAGATGCATTACCAGCATTCCCTGCACCAGTTGTGATATTACCGACCTTGGCGTCACCAGTCGTTGCAATGGTGACTGTGCCGCCTTGACCACCCTGCAGTGTCGGATTTCCAGCCGCAGAACCGGAAGTATTAATATTGCCTGTCATATTCAAGCTGCCCGCCTGAATATTGACACTACCGCCATTAAATCCGCCAGTGGTACTTGAAGCGTTGCGACCATTTGCTGTGATGTTAGCTGAGCCCAAATCAGCTAACCCAGTCACTGCAATATTAACGCTACCTGCATGACCAAAGCCGAAAATATCGCCATTGCTAATGATATTACCGGCCGTATGTGTCAAAGTTGCCCCAGATAACACAATCCCACCTGGTGCCGTAATATTTGCGCCTATTGCCAAGTTTCCTACACCACTATTATCGGCATCCGCTTTCAGATTAATACTGCCTGTACCGCTTGTGGTAAGGGCTGCATTTACATTAATGTCGTTATTAGCTTCGAATCGAATACTACCGTTAGTATTCATTGTGAGCGCGCTGTTAACCGTGATATCGTTGTTAGCTTGCAGGAACAACTCACTAAAACCAACCACATCACCCACTTGGATAGTCGTCGTGCCTCCAGCATTGTCCGCAAACGCGACATCAGGCGTGCCATCAACATTATTGGTTGGAGAAGATTGATTGGTGGAATCCAGCACGATATTTTCCGGATCCAGTAATACTGTACCACCAATACCGTTCTCAGCGCCCACATTGACTTTACCGATAAAGGCAAGATTTTGTTTGCCAGAGACCTCTACAAACCCACCATTACCACCAATAACACCACCTTGCGCAGAAATGCTGCCGTAGTAACGGGTCAGGTCGTCTGCCCAAACGATGACTTTACCGCCATCGCCTTGTTTTAAAGCATCAGCCTTGATGGTAGCGCCCTGAGCAATATAGGTAGTTCTGGAGTTATAGACAGCGTCGTTTTTACCCTGGTAATCACCACCTACCAAAATTTTACCACCGCCGTTATCACCAGACGCATCCAGCACTGCACCGTTCAAGAGAGCAACTTGTTCACCAGTCACCTCAATCGTACCGCCCGTTGTGTTCTCACCTTTTGCAATCAACTGGCCGGTCACTTTCACCTTAGCGTTATCGCCACCTTCGAGACGGATCATGCCGTCACGCTCAACTAGCTGGTTGGCTTCCACAATACCTGAAATATTGATGGCGGCTGCACGTGCGTTGGTGGCCATTTGTACAAAGCCACCATCTGCATAAATATTGCCGCTGTTTTTAATGGTCGCTTCGAGTGCATCACCAGATAATTTGGCTTTTACCAAACCATTACCGAAGAAGTCCAGGGTTGCTGTTTGTGCGGAACCAAGCACCACACTGCCATTGCTGGCAACAAGTGTACCACTGTTATCAACCGTGTTACCCAACAGGACAATATAGCCTTCATTTTGAGTTTTAATCACGCCACGGTTTTCGATATTGCCAACCAAGTTGCCTGCTGTGAATTGATAATTTCCCTGCAAAAATGCTTCATTAGAAATATTCAAAGATGAAGCAACAATATTACCAACGTTCACTTCAGAACCTTGGCCAAACAGGATACCGTTCTGGTTAATCAGGAACAGACTACCGTTGGAATTCAGAGTCCCCATAATTTCTGACTGACTGTTCCCAATCACGCGGTAAAGGGCTCTGGCAGCATCTGGCATGATCACATCTAACTGATGACCTTTCATTACACCAAACTTGTAGAAATCTACAATATTGACGTTGGCTGTATGAATATATTGCGTATGGGTATCGCTAATATCTTTAACTGTCAGATCACCTGCAACCACCCCCGCAACTACATTGTTGTCAGCCATTGAAGAGAATGGCATGATTGCAGCCGCAAATGCACTAGCAACAACAAAGCGCCATTTGGTCGAGGATGTAAGAGAAGCATCCAAAATACCACTTGCCACTGGTTTTTTTATTGCCCTCACTTGGCCGTTAACGCTCGATTTACCATGCGCACGGGTAGTTTCGGCAACGGCAACCCAAGCCTGCTGGAGACTGCTCCAGACCAGACGATAAACATGGTTTAAGGATGCTGCTTTCATGACACTTCTCCTTTAGATTAATAAACGCCACTGATCGTTCAAGACCAGTGGGTTACCATCACTTCTCTCTATTCCTGAATATGTATGTGATTTTGGTTCAGGAAATTATTTTTGTATGTAGCCCACTATGACTAATACCACCTAGGCTTAATCCAACTCCAATTGGATTAAGCCTCACCCACGCGGACTACTTTTTTATATGTCCAGGCTTATGCCCAGATCATTGCTTGCTACACATTTAAAACTAGAAATTTTTTCTTAATTGGGCCCAGAGTTGGTACTCCGTATTACTTTCCGCACCGTCAAGATCCCGTTTTTGCTGAGTGTAAGTTGTGGTTAAAATCCATTGTCCAGGGAACTGGATGTCTGTACCTACGCCAACCATGTTAGACCTGACATATGCGCTGCTACCAACGGGGTCATGATTCAGCTTGCCACGGCCTACATCATAAAAGGCAAATGGCGTCACAGATTGAATATAAGGCGTGACATCGGCACCAGTAGTCACAAACGTTCTACGCACGTCTGTACCCACCATCCAGCCCTGGTCAGCCTGGCTTGGAATTTCAGAGAACTGGCGCCAGCGGTTGATCGCACCGATCCCGAAACGCTCTGCAATATCCAGGTTATCTCCGGCCCCCTGATAATCAGCGCGCACAATCCAGTTCACGCCATTTTCAAATATCTGTGTACGACTGGAAGTCCAGTTCCACTTGATAAAACTGCCTTGTGTATCAAGCAGGGATCTATCATTTGCCTTGGCAACAGAATCTTTGAAATTCACGTTACCCTGCGTGACCAGAAAACTCCATTGATAGGCCACACTGCCAATCTCATTGATCCAGTCTCCAACAAGGCCTAATTCCAGGCTACTGATATCTCGACGATTGTTCAGCCCAAAAAAACCAACCTCATCGTCCAGAATTTTGTAGTTAGTGGCCGCTTTGAATGCAATCCCTTTTTTGGTCTCACGCAACCATGGATGCTCTAAAGAACCATAGAAATAATGGGCATCACCAGAAGCATCAAACTGCTTGAAGTCACCGCCGAGTTTGTAATCGACATAGCTATAGGCCAGGTTCATAATCGTGCCTGCACTACCTACCGGCGTAAAATACAAGCTGCTGAGAGACCGCTGGCCTTCATCTCTTGATGTTTTGCCCACCACAGCCAGCTGATCGCCACGGCCATTGAGATTATTAACCGCCAGGCCAAAACCTAAGGTTTCACGATTTGTAAAACGGTTACCATAATTATTGGCACTGACAAAACCACTGTATTTCGTTCTCGGTTCGACAGCTACCGCAACATCAGAACTACCCACAGCCTCACCTGGGTTAAGCTGCGAAGTCACCTGTATGCCCGGCAAGCCGTTCATGACCATCAGGTTACGTACAAGATTCCGTTCATTAAGCACATCACCCTTGTTCAAGCCATATTCCGATAGCGATTGGAAATAAGCTTGGTCCAGACCTTGGCCCACTTCAGCTTTCACCTCACCCAAAGTACCTTCAAGAATTGAAAGCTCAACGATTGCTTCTGTCTCTGTCGTTTTCTGCAAGTCTTGCGTTGGCAGGTAGACTTGTGTCAGCAAATAACCTCGTTGGCGGTAGTAATTACGGATGGTACCCACTGCCTCATTCAGTTCTCGCATGCCGATTTCATGACCGGTGAGGTATGCAACCTGTGCAGCCAATACTTCATCTGAAAATTGCTTATTGCCTGAAAATTTGAATGCTTTCACCACAATTTTGAGGCTGGATTTTTTCTGCTTTCTTTCCGGTGCAGGCGTTTCTTCAGGGACTTGGATAATTGGATTTGGCTGCGGCAAAGTGGGTCTAGGCAAGTTCTGCTGGATATTCTGAATTTCTGGCAAAGAAACCCCGCCCGCCAGTACATGAGAGGTGTAGCCCAGCGCCAACAACTTCAGCAGGCCGATGTGCTTTAATTTTCTATTCAAGATAACTCCCCAAAACTTTTAAATCTATAATCTATTAAATAGTATAACAAGACCGAAAATTACGTTAAAAAACAAGCAAATACTAACGTTTTTTTACAAAAAATTTGCTTGTATTGGTATAAATGTGACTTTTGCTAGTACTCAAGCGCATCCACATCGATGATCCATCTGATTTTTGCCTGTAGCGAATGTGCATTTGCCCATTCCACAGCTACCTGAAGTAGCTGCTGCAAGGCTCCCCGATGCGCAGACTGCAACATCACATAGCCTCGCTCCATACGATTGAGCCTGGCGATGCCGGGACGTACCGGATCATAAATCAGGGGCCGATCGACCAAGGTTGCAGCATGCTCAATCACATACTGCCGGGCGGCCTGGCTAAAATCGGTTAAGAACCGTTCAACCAAGCTGTAATCAGCTGCTTCCGCCTTCATCACCGCAATGTAAGTCGCCGGTGGGAATTGCATGGCCATGCGTTCTTGCAATAATTCATCCGCAAATGCAGCATAGTTTTGTTCACGCAGGGCCGCGAATAAGGCATGCTGCGGGAAAGCCGTTTGTATCAAGACTTCACCCGGTTTGTCTCCGCGTCCTGCGCGACCAGCCACTTGCATCAACTGTGCAAACAGGCGCTCACTGGCACGATAATCAGGACTATAAAGCGCGCTGTCGGTATCCAGCACACCCACCAAAGTTAAATTGGCAAAATCATGGCCTTTGGCCAGCATTTGCGTCCCGATCAGGATATCCACTTTACCTGCATGCACGGCGGAGAGCAGCGCTGTTAAAGCATCCTTGGCTTGTATGGTGTCCCTATCTACACGCGCCACACGCGCCTGCGGGAACAGTTGTTGTAAAGTTTCTTCAATGCGCTGCGTTGCCTGGCCGACAGGGCGTAAATCAGGGTTACCACAACTGGGGCATTGCACCGGGATTGGCTGCTCATCGCCACAATGGTGACAACGCAACACACGTTGCCGCAAATGCAAGACCGCTTTGGCAGAACAACGCCTGCAATCGGCCAGCCATTGGCAGGCTGAACAATGCAACACCGGCGCATAACCGCGGCGGTTAATAAACAGCAAGCTTTGTTCTCCACGTTGCAACCGCAGCTCTATGGCGTGCTTTAGCTGCGGTGTTAAACCGGCTTCTGGTGGGCTATGCGTGGTATCAATACAAAAAATGCGTGGTAATTGTGCCTGTGCGGCGGCCCGCCTGGTTAAGGTAAGCAACCGATAGCTGGGTTTTCTGGCTGCACGTCCAGACTGTCCACAGTCCCCAATAGCGTTGTACCAACTCTCCAGCGATGGGGTGGCACTGCCCAACACTACTGGGATATTGGCTTGCTTGGCACGTACCAGCGCCACATCGCGCGCGTGGTAACGCATTCCATCTTGCTGCTTGTAAGAAGTATCATGCTCTTCATCCAGAATCATCAGCTTGAGGTGCGGCATGGGTGTAAAGATACTAAGGCGCGTGCCTATCACTATCCGTGCCGTTCCAGACTGGGCAGCCTGCCAGTTTTGCAAGCGCTCACTCTCACTCAAATGACTATGTAGAGTCACCAGCGCAAACTGGCTTAGTCGGCTACGAAAACGGCTTTCCAACTGTGGCGTGAGGTTGATCTCTGGCACCATGATCAGCGCCTGCGCTTTCGGTTGAGCGAGAACCTCTTCTAACAAGCGGATATAGACCTCGGTTTTGCCCGAGCCAGTGACGCCAAACAACAGCCAGGGCTGGAAACCATGCAAGTTGTCTAAAATCGCATTCACCGCATGCGCCTGTTCGTCATTAAGTGTCGGCGCCAGATCAGAGGCGGGCATCGATGGGCGGGTAGCAATGACTTCGCGCCGACTGACATAGCCCCCATCAAGCAAGCCCTGCATCGCTTTGCGCCAGCTAGCAGAAGTCTCTGCGAGCATTGCTTCATTACATTCACTATGCTGCTGTAACAGGGCAATCAGTCGGCTCAAGACCTGCTGTCTTTTGCCAACAAAATCTACAGGAATCGGTTGTGCCAATTGATACACCCACATTTTGCGCGAGACGGCGGGCTTAATCTGACGTAACCGTAGCGGCAGGCTGGCCAATACGGTCTGGCCAAAAGGATAGTGATAATAATCAGCGCAGAATCGCAGTAATTTCAAGGTCGCTGTATCAAACGGCACATCGTCAAATACCTGCAACACCGCTTTTAGTTTGTGTTTTGGCACATCGCTCTCAGTCGACAGCGCCATGACAATCCCTACCAATTGCCTCCCGGCAAAAGGGACGACGACACGGTTGCCTTCCCGGACTGGCAAGCCAGGGTTCACATAATCAAACCAACGGTCCAGCGGCACATCCAACACCACGCGCACAATGCTGGCTGTGGACTCGGCTGCAGGGAGTGAAACATCAGGACACATGGGTGAAAATGCTTTATTGGGTTAAAATGGCGGTTTGACTAATCATTGCCATTTTAACCTTGAAACAAACGATCACAGAATTGATTCTGCAGGCGGTCAAACCGCTGATAGAAGATACCTCCAGCCTGAATATCATCCTTGAACGGCCAAAATCTGCCGACCACGGTGACTTTGCGACCAATATTGCCATGCAGCTGGCCAAACCGTTAAAACAGAATCCGCGTGCCATTGCGCAAAGCATTATTGATGGCCTGCCCGCGAATAATGTGATCAGCAAGGTAGAAATTGCCGGCGCTGGCTTTATTAATTTCTTTCTCTCTGCTGAGAGCAAACAAGGCATTGTCAAAAGTATTTTTGCGGCTGGTGAAGCCTTTGGTCGTAATACCTCCGGCCAGCAGGAAAAAGTGCAGGTGGAATTTGTTTCCGCCAACCCGACCGGGCCGCTGCACGTCGGCCACGGCCGTGGCGCCGCTGTCGGTGATTGCCTGTGCCGCTTGCTGGATGCCAATGGTTGGGACGTCACGCGCGAGTTTTATTACAACGATGCCGGTGCGCAGATTGATAACCTGACTAAATCAGTGCTGGCCCGCGCCCAAGGCATTTCACCTGATGATGCTGCTTTCCCTGAAGACGGCTACCGTGGCGAATATATTGTCGATATCGCTAAAGCTTACCTGGCGAAGGAGACTGTCACTGCAGATGATATGGCCGTGACCGCGAGCGGCGATATCAATGATGCTGAATCTATCCGCAAGTTTGCCGTGGCCTATTTACGACACGAACAAGACCTCGATTTGCAGGCTTTCCAGATCAAGTTTGATGTATTTTCACTGGAAAGCGCACTGTATAGCGAAGGTAAAGTTGAAAACACGGTGCAGGCACTGATCACCAGTGGCCATACTTATGAGCAGGATGATGCATTGTGGTTACGCACCACGGACTTTGCGGATGACAAAGACCGCGTCATGCGCAAGAAAGAGGGCGGTTACACTTATTTTGTCCCGGATGTGGCTTACCACCGTGAAAAATGGAACCGTGGTTTCAAACGTGTGATTAACGAGCAGGGGGCAGACCACCACAGCACGATTACGCGTGTACGTGCTGGCTTGCAAGCACTGGATGTCGGCATTCCAAAAGGTTGGCCGGAATATGTACTGCACCAGATGGTCACCGTGATGCGCGGCGGCGAAGAGGTCAAACTCTCGAAACGTGCCGGTAGCTATGTCACGCTGCGCGACTTGATCGAAGAAGTAGGCTGTGATGCCACGCGTTATTTCCTGGCAGCCCGCAGCCCGGACTCGCAGCTGGTGTTTGATATTGACCTGGCACGTGCCCAAACCAACGATAACCCGGTCTACTACATCCAGTATGCTCACGCACGTATTTGCAGCGTACTCATTCAATGGGGAGGTGACAGCACAAGCCTAGCTGAAGCTGAATTGTCGCCGTTGCAAAGTGCCGCAGAAACTGCATTGATGCAAACTTTGAGCCAGTACCCGGAAGTCGTCTCTACCGCCTGCCAGGCTCTCGCACCGCATATGATTGCCAACTATCTCAAGGAGCTAGCCAGTGCCTTGCATAGTTATTACAATGACACCAAATTTTTGGTAGATGAATCACAAATCAAATTGGCACGCTTGGCGCTGATCACGGCAACCCGTACTGTGCTGCGCAATGGCCTGGCTTTACTGGGCGTCAGCGCCCCAGAAAAAATGTAAGCCTTTTAATGACTGCCTGAACTGATTGGTAAATTAATACATGAGCCGCGATTACAAACCCTCACAAGCCAAAGCGAAAACAAAAAGCAGCGGCAGCACTTTTTTTAACGGACTACTGGTCGGCCTGTTTCTGGGCGTCGCCATGACAGTCGCGCTCATTATCTACATCAAGGGCGACCACAGTCCTTTCTCCAGTGCGTTTAAAAAAGACGAAGGCTCACAGGAAATCCCCATTAAAAGTACCGTGACTGAAGAAGAGGTCAAGCCAGGGAATGCCGCCATTGAAGACCCGAACAAGTTTGATTTTTACACCATATTGCCGGATACCGAGAGCAAGATCAGTGAAGAACAGGTGAAAAAGAACCCGACAATTAAGCAGGAGAGCTACTTTATTCAGGTCGGTGCTTTTGCCAAGGAAGATGACGCCAATAACCTCAAAACCAGATTGGCTCTAGTGGGTTTTGAGGCCTTTGTACAGACTGCAGAAATCCCTAACAAGGGCACCATGCACCGTGTGCGGATTGGCCCCTTGAATGATCTGGCAAAAATCAGCAAAATCAGCCACGATCTGGAAACCAACGGCTTCCAGGCCAATCTGATCAAGGTCAATATCGAGTCATCAGCACACTAAGGGGCGCTTCTATAAATTCAAATTGCTAAGCCAGACAAGGCGCGAGAAAAAATTTTGACGCCGCATATAGTTGATATGTCAGGAGAAATTTTTTATGAGCAACGCAGTATCGCGACGGAATTTGAATTTATAGAAGTGCCCTAAGGCTGTCATCGTATCGACAGCTGCCACGTTAAATCATTACTTTCCACAAAACTAGGAAACTGACTTTATGAAAAATATGTTGTTGAGTTTGATGCTGTGGGCTGGTTTCACCGCGAGCACAGCTTGGGCAGACCCGCAAATGGGAGAACAGTTTGACCAGGTTGCGCAGCAAATTTCGACTGACCAACCGGCCAAGATCGAGGTCATGGAATTGTTCTGGTATGGTTGTCCGCATTGCTACCACATGGAACAGCCATTACAAGCCTGGGTAAAGAAGCAACCGGCTGATGTGTACTTTAAGCGCATGCCAGCCTTACCAAACGCAAGCTGGGCGCCAATGGCAAAAGCTTATTTTGCCATGCAGGAATTAGGGGTACTGGAAAAATTGCATAGCCAGTTATTTGATGCGATTCACAAAGCTAAATCGCTGAATCCGGCGGATGAAGCCGCAGCGATTGACTGGGTGACCAAACAAGGCGGCCTGGATAAAATCAAGGTCGAAAAAGCGTTCAAATCATTCGCCACCAATATGCAAATGAACAAAGCGATGCAAGTGTTCCGCTCCTCAGGCGCTACTGGTGTGCCCGCCCTGATTATTGATGGCAAATACATCACCGGTAGCTCTATGGCCGGCGGTAACGAAGCTGCATTGCAAACAGCAGATTTTATTATCCAGAACGTGCGTAAAGACAAAGCGGCCGTGAAAAAGTAAACGCACTACAGAAAAAGCCCTGCAAGCGCAGGGCTTTTTTTATTGCTTGAGCCAGCGGCCTATCCAGGTCTCGGGCATTTCGGTACCAGTGACCAAATAATGCATGGTTTTCACATCATGCATGATAAAGCGCTGGACAGACTTGGCTTGGTCTAACCCGCAACACAGGATGCGGTCACCAATTTGTAACGGCGTGGACAATTCTGGTAACAGCATTTCCTGATTGCCCCGTACCAGCATCAATGGGACGACAGGCATTTCTCGTCGCTGTTGCCCGGCGGGACTCATCATCAAATGCTTGAGTGCGGGCTGCAAACCTTGCTCCATCATCGCGCAAACTGCAATCGCCATCTCATCTTCGATGGCGATATCCCAAGTATCTGGCACCTGTTCGCCCAGCTTGGACACCAGCTGTGCAATGACTGCGTTAGCCCATTGGTTACCTTTATGCCTGGCGATGGTTAAAAATTCCGCCAGCATCGGCGAAACCATATAGGCCAGACAAGTATGGGCAATGACATCACTGGGCTGCATAGTAATATCCGCATTAAAGTGCTGGAACAACGGGTCATTGTGCCGTTTGTTTTTGCGGATAATGACAAATAGATCCGGATTCAATTCCAGCGCAGTCATGACAATAGACAGGTTATTAATGTCATTATCGGTACCAGCCACAATCCCGACCGCATGCTCTACACCGGCTTGTTGCAACACATGCGCTTCCACTCCGCTGCCGATAATACAATCATCACATTGTGTGCCTTCAGGATCAGCCTCAATGATGGTCACTTGCATATTTTCATTCTGCAGGCTGCTGACGACCGATTTGCCAAAACGGCCATAACCACAGGCAATCCAATGCCCTTGTGGAATCGCTGCAGGTGTGGCAATGGCATCACCCGGCGCCCTGGTTAGCCATTCGTGCAACAAATAAGTCCCCAGTGCATTGAGTCGCATCGCCAGGTGTTCACCAAAAATATGGTAAGGATTGATGATGCGGTTGGTTCCAAACGAGGCCATATTGGCAGCAATGACATCATCCTGCACGCGTGCTAACACAGGTAAATCGGGCTTGATCAGCTTCACTGCCACTGAAATGGCTAAATTCGCATGATCGTCATCTGTCAGGGCAGCCACGCCACGGCACATGGGGTTTTTGATGCCGGCAAACAGCAGCACTTCTGAGAGTTTGGCATCCGCACACAAGTGCGGGATATTAAACTGGTAATCCGTCATTTCCAGTTCATTAATACGTTCTGGCGCAATCTCCAGCACCACGACACGTAACTCGTTCCTATCCAGAGCACGTACCAGCTCGCCGCCCGTTTCACCATACCCGCAAATCAGGTAGAACGGCTCCATCAGGTTACGTACATCGCGCTGAAAGATCGCTGTTTTCAGGGCTTGCTTTAAGGCTGACTCCTGAAATAGCGCAATAATGGCCCCGATGGCATAAAACCAGGAAATCACGGTCATGTAGATGGAGAATGTCATCCACAAACGCTGATGAATGGTGAACGGGTAGGGCACCTCTCCAAAGCCTATCGTGGTGGCGGTATAACTCAGGATATAAAAACCATCAAAAAAACTCAGATGGTAAGGGCGCCCGTGATCATCCACGCCCGGGATCAACACAAAACCGATCAGTGCAATCGCATAGCTGATGATGACCATCAACAGCGGCGCACGCATACGCCGCAGAATCAGAAAGATAATCTGGTTGAGACTCATGAGTGCTGGTCTCGACCTACCTTAACGACGTAAGGTCACAGTTTCGTAGATCAGGATGATGACCGAGGTGATATTGGCCAGAAAAGCCCCGCCAGACAGGGAAACGATCCCTACAATCACTTCAGGACTTGTGCCTTTGCTGCCTGCTACTATCCAGATGATTGCGGCAGTAATCAACTGCAAATCTGCCACCAGACTGGTAGCGAGGTGAATGGCGCCGATTTGCGTACGGTCACCAAACTTCAAAACCGTAGCGATCAGGTTCACCACAATGGCAATATATAACTCATAGTGCAAATGGTGTTGCGGATTATCAATTTCACCGACAAAAAAACCGAAGTTAAGCGTCATGGCCAAAATAATAAAAAAGCCAAAGATCACCTTTTCCAAATTCATTAGGTTTCCCCCTATGTTGGTTTTATGGCATTCTACCCGATTAAAAATCGTTTACCGTGATGTTTTTTATGCCACAAACCTCTGCCACCCCGTTACGTGTATTGATTACAGGCGCCTCCAGCGGTCTGGGCAGGGCCATGGCAACCGCGTACGCCAAACAATACGGCGCAACTCTGCAGCTCGGTTTATGTGGTAGAAATGCCTCAGCCTTACAGGCGCTGGCCGACCATTTACATGCCAGCTACCAAAGCCATTGTGTTGTATATAGCGTAGATGTGCGCGATGCCCCTGCCATGCAGTCTGTGGCAGCCCACTTTTTAAACCATGTGGGTTGTCCACACATCGTTATTGGAAATGCAGGCGTCAGCCGCGGCACATTGACCGAGTTTTCAGAAGATATCCCGGCTTTTCAGGCGGTCTTTGATACCAATGTCATGGGCCTGGTACATACCTTTCAACCTTTTATTACAGCCATGAAAGTCGCCGCCGGGCAGGGTGAAAACGCCCAACTGGTTGGCATCGCCAGTGTTGCAGGTATTCGCGGACTACCTGGCTCTGCAGCTTATAGCGCCAGTAAGGCTGCAGCGATTACCTATCTCGAAAGTTTGCGGGTTGAAATGCAACTTTACGGAATCGCCGTCACAACCATTGCGCCAGGTTATATCCGTACACCCATGACAGAGATCAATACTTATCCCATGCCATTTTTAATGAATGCCGAAGTCTTTGCCGACAAAGCCGTCAATGCCATCACCAAACACCGGCGCTTTACAGTCATCCCTTGGCAAATGGGCATTGTGGCGCGCCTGATGCGCTTTTTACCGGCAGGTTTGTGGGATTTGATCATGAAAAAAGCCCCGCACAAGGCGAGGCTTTGATCCCTATTTTTTCACCTATGTCAGGTCTTTAATCGTTTCCGTACTGCCATTATTTTTGACTGAAGCAATGCCGCTATCTCGGGAAGCTTCTGAAGCATACATCTGGCTGGTACCAATGATCTGGCTGTTACCTGCCAACAAATTGAAATAAGGTCGACCATCTTTGGCTGTCAACTTCTGGTAGCGATCGTCAGAGCTGCTGTTTTTCTGTACCGAAGAAATACCGTTCTCCGCTGCCGCTTTGGTAGTGTACTGCTCACTTTTTAGAATTTGTTCACCATTGCCTGCTTTCAACGCAAAGCTGAATTGGCCATTTGTTTCACTTTTTGTCAGTTCAAACCATCCCGCCATGACTTTTCTCCTGATTGTTGTTTGAATTGGGTTATTCGATTAAAGCACTGGTGCTTTTTACCTTGCCAAAATTGCGCAGCCTTTTACAAAGGTTTAACACCTTCGTCGTATCAATGCAAATAAATCCATTAGTCCGAACAGGCTATTGAGCCAATACTTTAGAGAGAGATAATTGAACAAACCCACATTGTTTTATCGAGAAGTAATGGACAACACGCATCCCGCCCAACATCCTCTACAGCCACAAGCACACGAGGTCTGGCAAGATCAATGCCGCATCTGCTTAGTCAAAGATAAACTGGTCGCCCTACCTTATATTGAAGCATCACGGTATGACGACTATGAATTTGGTGCCACCTTGGCAGCGATCAATGCCAATCGCCTGATACGTAAACTGGTTAACAAGCGGTAGGCATTAATCCACCATAGACAAGCCGAATACTGTTTTAAGAGTATTAATACGCTCTGCCGCTGGCAAAACCCGTTTTTCCACCTCGCCATGGGTGACGGTTTTTAAGGTATTGCCAAACAAAATGTGCCTACCTTCAAGCGTATGTAAAACCACCAACAGCTTTTGCACAAAAATAGACTCCGGATGCTTGGAATTCATATAATTGGCCGGATAAAAATCTATAAATTCCCATGGGGTCAAATCAAAGGCAAATTGCTGTTGCCAATTTCCTTCCACTTTGGCCTCAAGTACAAAGGAACCTGAGTCGGTGGTAGTCAACATAAAGCGATCGTGATCCTGAATGACTTCTTTATCCAGCATACTCAGTGACATTGGTGCACGTAACCCGTAGCTGCCAAAGCCCAGATCACATAACCAGGCTTGTTGGCCAATATTGACCACAATGGCCATGTGCGTTTTTGGCCGCCGTACCGGGTAAAACATCGGCCTCGCCGCCACCATCTGGTAATCAAAGCCCAAGGCTTGCAAAGCCATGGCAAACACCCCATTGACCTCGTAGCAATATCCGCCACGCCACTGGTAAACGATCTTTTCAACAATCTCCTCTGGCACCATGGAAACTACTTTCCCTACCTGTACATCCAGATTTTCGAACGGTACGCTAAATAACTGGCAGCGCATCAACGCGTTGAGCGTGGCAATATCTGCCGATGGCTGGCCCTGATAGCCAATACGGGCGAAGTAATCTTGCAGGTTAAAGTTGTCAGCTTGCATGTCGCTCATCTCTTTTTCAAAGTAAAAAAGCCCACTCTAATGAGCGGGCTTTGTCTCTTAGCGGGCAATTGGTTTGTACCGGATACGCTTGGGCTTGGCACCTTCTTCACCCAGGCGTTTCTTTTTGTCCGCCTCGTATTCCTGGTAATTACCGTTAAAAAACGTCCATTGTGAATCGCCCTCAGCTGCAAGGATATGCGTGGCGATCCGGTCAAGGAACCAGCGGTCATGCGAAGTCACTAACACACAGCCGGAAAACTCCAGCAAGGCATCTTCAAGCGCTCGCAGGGTTTCCACATCGAGATCGTTGGACGGCTCATCCAGCAGCAAGACGTTCGCGCCAGAAATCAGGGTCTTGGCCAAATGTAAACGTCCCCGTTCACCGCCTGAGAGCTGGCCAACAATTTTCTGCTGGTCGCCGCCCTTAAAGTTAAAGCGGCCAATATAGGCACGGCTAGGCATTTCAAACTTACCCACGCTGAGTACATCCAGCCCACCGGAAATCGCTTCGAATACGGTTTTATCGTTATCCAGACCGTCACGGGTCTGGTCTACCGCAGCCAGCTTGACGGTAGGGCCGGTGATGATTTCACCGCTGTCTGGCTGCTCTTTACCTTGCAACATGCGGAACAGCGTCGATTTACCGGCACCGTTAGGGCCAATGACACCGACGATGGCGCCGGGTGGGATACTGAATGACAGGTTATCGATTAGCAGGCGGTCACCAAACCCTTTGGAGACATTGTTGAACTCAATGACCTGGTTACCCAAACGGTCGCCCGGTGGAATAAAAATCTCCTGGGTTTCGTTACGGCGCTGGTATTCCACGCTGGACATCTCTTCATAACGGGCCAACCTAGCCTTGCTCTTGCTCTGGCGGGCTTTCGCACCTTGGCGCACCCATTCCAGCTCTTGCTTCATGGCTTTGCGGTGGGCATCTTCCTGTTTCTGCTCCAGCGCCAGGCGATCTTCTTTTTGCTCCAGCCAGCTAGAGTAATTGCCTTTCCACGGAATACCTTCACCACGGTCCAGTTCCAGGATCCATTCGGCGGCATTATCCAGGAAGTAGCGGTCGTGCGTTACCGCTACCACGGTGCCCGGGAAGCGCACCAGGAACTGCTCCAGCCATTCGACAGATTCGGCATCCAGGTGGTTGGTTGGCTCGTCCAGCAACAGCATATCCGGTTTGGACAGCAACAATTTACACAAAGCCACACGGCGCTTTTCACCGCCGGACAAAGGCCCGATCAAGGCATCCCAGGGTGGCAAGCGCAACGCGTCAGCAGCAATTTCCAGTTGCTGTTCAACATCACTACCGCTGGCAGCCAGGATATTTTCATATTTGGCCTGCTCTTCAGCCAGCTTGTCAAAATCGGCATCTGGTTCGGCATACGCCGCGTATATTTCTTCCAGCTTCTGCTTGGCTTCCATAATCGCGCCCAAGCCAGCTTCAACTTCCTGGCGCACGGTTTTATCGGGATCCAGCTGTGGTTCTTGCGGCAGGTAGCCTATGGACAAATTGGGCTGCCACTGTACTTCTCCCTCGTATTCTTTGTCAGCACCGGCCATGATGCGGAGTACGGTGGACTTACCTGAACCATTGAGGCCGAGCAGGCCAATTTTGGCACCCGGGAAAAATGACAGGGAAATGTTTTTGATGATTTGCCGCTTGGGCGGCACGATTTTGCTCACGCGGAGCATGGACATCACATATTGCGCCATGAAGAATTCCGAGAATTGTGATTGAAAACGTGTATTTTAATACGCGTTGAGAGAATCCGCTTGCAGAGAAAATGCTGGTCATGAAAAAAGGGCCTTGCGGCCCTTTTTTGGTTGCGAGGCAATTAAGCCGCCGCTTTCTGTTCAATCAAGGTAGTGTTTGCCCCGGCTAGGGTACCGATCTGGATTTTGCGTGGCTTCAGTGCTTCTGGCACTTCGCGCAATAAGGCAATAGTAAGCAAACCATTCTCGAGATTGGCACCGGTGACTTTCACATGGTCAGCCAGCTGGAATTTGTGTTCAAAATCACGTGTGGCGATGCCACGGTGCAAAAAGGTGGTTTCCTGTTCTTTTTTCGCTTTGCGGCCGGTGACCCGCAATGCCTGGTGTTCGGTTTCAATCTCTAATTCATCCTGCTGGAAACCAGCCACAGCCATGACGATTTTATAGGCGTTCTCGTCAACCAGTTCGATGTTATAAGGAGGATAGCTGATATCGTTTTCGCTGCGTTGGCTTTCATTCAGCAGCTTGGCCAAACGGTCAAAACCAATGGCGGTTCTATAAAAAGGGGTTAAGTCGTAACGCATACGTTGATCCTTTCAAAAATTAAGCGATTAACATGATTGACAGACCTCAAACTGCAAGCATCTGTATTTTTAATATGGGAATTCGCTATATTTTTTCAAGAGTCCTTTTTGCGTTTTAAATGCCTAATGCTTCAGTCCAGGCTAAGGCCTCCATATGGCACTGGTTTACTTTTTCCGGGTTTAATTGAAGCAAGGCTGCCAATTGCTGGATTTCTGCATTGTTAGCATCTTCACAAGCCTCGGTGAGCTTGAGAAACGGGCCGAAAATACCTTCGCGTTTGGTCAATGCTTCGACAATGGGTTCTGGGAGCTGCAGCTTTTCCAGCGCCTGGTCCATAGGCACCTTGAGCATGACGTCGAGCAATGAAAACACACCTACAACAAACAAATTATCGCGGTCACGTTTATCAAAAAATGGCTCTCCCAGCAGCTCGGTCAAGCGGCCGCGCGTAATGGAGGTTTTCATCAGGGCAGGGGAGCTGCTGTTGTTGCCTGCGGTCACCATCAATAACGTCAGCCAGCGGTAGAGCTGGTTGCGGCCCAGAATGGTCAAGGCATGGCCAATAGACTGCACTTCACATGACAAACCAAAACCGACAGAATTAATGTAACGCAACAGTTTGTAACTCAAGGTGGTGTCGCGTTTAAAACCGTTCTCTATGGTTTTGTTATCTGCCTCCTGGCTCACCAGGTTTAACAGATGCAGCACGCCGTCAAAGCTCGGGTTAATGACCTTGCTGGTAAGATTTTCAGGCTTAGCATAGAAGTACCCCTGAAAATGTTGATAGCCTGCTTCTAGCAAGCTATTGAACTGCGCATTTTGTTCCACCTCTTCTGCAATCGCTTTGCAAGCTGCGGTTTGGTATTTTTGTAGCAAGCGCTTTGCTTGCGTGGGATCCACACCACGCATATTGAGCTTCACGTAATCTGCATAGGCAATCAATGCTTCTAACTGCGGGTACTGTTGCGGGTTATCCAGCGCGAGCTTGAATTTACTTTGTTTGAGTGCGATGCAACGGGCCAATGCTTCTGGGGTGACTTCTACGGTATGCACGATTTCAAGAACCGTTTTTTCTGCGGGCATTAACTCTAAAAAATCGCTGTTTAGCATGACATTATCCACACTGATAAACGCCAGTTGCTGCCCGAGTAACCAGCTTTCATGCATTTCATCAATCGTGGTAGAGAGAATTTTTGCACAGGTCTGGATATCTTCTTCAAACGGCATATGGCTGCCATGGCTATCATTTTTGAAAAAAAATTCGTAGCCAATAATTTCTTGCTGACTGTTAACAATCGGCTGACGGCCAATAAAACTGTGTTGTGACGTGGACATGGCTACCTTCCTGATGAGCACCGGTATCAGTATAAGGGAAATTGATTATTTTTTTATTGTAAAAAGGCCTCGAATCACTAGGCTTTTTCAGCCATTTATGGCTTATTCTACAGTTACGCTCTTGGCCAGGTTTCGTGGTTTGTCCACATCCGTGCCTTTAAGCAAGGCGGCATAATAAGCCAATAACTGTACCGGAATGACATGCAAAATGGGGGAGAGCACACCGACATGTCTTGGGGTCCGGATGACATGCACGCCTTCTGACGCATTAAAGTGGCTATCAGCATCGGCAAATACAAACAACTCACCGCCACGCGCCTTCACCTCCTGCATATTGGATTTCACTTTTTCCAGCAGGGCATCATTAGGTGCGATCACCACGACAGGCATATTACTGTCGACCAATGCTAACGGGCCATGCTTGAGCTCTCCTGCCGGATAGGCTTCAGCGTGGATGTAGGAAATTTCCTTGAGCTTGAGCGCGCCTTCCATCGCGATTGGGAAGTGTATGCCCCGGCCCAGGAACAGCGCATGTTCCTTGTCCCCAAATCGTGCAGCCCATTCACGGATTTGCGGCTCCAGGTTTAAGGCAATTTGTACACTGCCTGTCAGTTGACGCAAATCAGCCAGATATTGCTGCTCTTGCGGCTGGCTGAGTAAACCGCGTGCTTTGCTCAGGGTCACGGCCAGGACAAACAAGGCGATCAGCTGTGTTGTAAATGCCTTGGTACTGGCCACACCAATCTCTGCGCCGGCACGTGTATAGAAAATGAGCGAAGACGCGCGTGGAATCGCACTTTCTTGCACATTGCAAATCGCCAGGCTATGCATATGCCCCAGTTTCTGCGCATGTTTAAGCGCTTCCATGGTGTCCAGTGTTTCACCAGACTGTGAAATTGTCACAATCAACTGCTTAGGGTTAGGCACAGACTCCCTGTACCGGTATTCGCTGGCGATTTCAACTGAAGTTGGGATTTTGGCGATGCTCTCTAACCAATATTTCGCGGTGAGTCCTGCGTAATAGCTGGTTCCAGCCGCCAGGATCAGCACGCTATCAATCTGTTTGAAAATATCGGCCGCTGGTTGACCAAACAACTCGCTACGGAATTCGCCATCATCTATCAGGGCTTCTATCGTGTCGCTGATGGCTCGTGGCTGTTCATGAATTTCCTTTTGCATGAAATGACTGTACGGGCCCAGCTCCAGCGAGGCCAATGACACATCACTCATATGCACCTTGCGCTGCACAATCTCGCCCTGCTTGTCGATAATCACGACAGCATCTGTTTGCAAGGTCGCCACATCGCCATCTTCGAGGTAAATAACTTTGCGTGTCGCAGACAAGACGGCAGAGACATCTGAGGCAACAAAATTTTCACCGTCACCCAGGCCAATCAACAAGGGACAACCGAGCCTGGCAACCACCATCTGCTGTGGATTATCCAGCGCAATCACGCTGATGGCGTACGCACCTGTCAACTCAGTAATGGCCTGCTTGACGGCAATCAACAAATCCTGGCTTTGCTGGTAATAGTAATGTACAAGGTGGGCAATCACCTCGGTGTCGGTTTGTGAATAAAACTCATACCCGAGCGCTTTTAAGCGGTCACGCTGTTCGTCATGGTTTTCGATAATCCCGTTATGTACAACAGCAATCTGTGCATGATCTTGGGCTGGAGAAACATGTGGGTGCGCATTTTGTTCGGTGACGCCACCATGGGTAGCCCAGCGCGTGTGGCCGATGCCAATCTGGCTATGCATGCCTTGCGCTTTTTGCTGTAATTCTGACACACGGCCGACCGCACGCACACGCTCAATCGCTTGATTGAGAATCGCAATGCCCGCTGAGTCATAGCCACGATATTCGAGTCGGCTTAACCCTTCAATCAGTAGTGGAACGATATTTCTGTTTGAAACCGCACCGACGATGCCACACATACGCTTATTTTTTCACCTTTTGTGGACGTTTCCATCCCTGAATTGACCGTTGCTCGCGTGCACGGCATAACGTTAATGAATCTGCTGGTACATCTTTGGTAATGGTCGACCCTGCAGCAATGGTGGCGCCGCGCCCCACAGTCACCGGTGCCACTAACTGCGTATCCGAGCCGACAAATACATCATCTTCGATAATGGTTTTATGTTTGTTTGCACCATCATAATTACAGGTGATGGTGCCCGCACCAATATTCACATTAGCCCCTACACTGGCGTCGCCGACATAGGTCAAATGATTAACCTTGCTACCAACACCTACCGTCGCATTTTTTATTTCCACAAAGTTTCCAACATGAGTTTCTGCCGCGAGCGTTGTGCCTGGTCGCAAGCGTGCGAATGGTCCGATTTTACTATTTTCGCCTATGCAAGCATCATCAATATGCGTAAATGCCGCCAATTTTGTATTCTTGGCGATTACGGCATTTTTGATCACGCAGTTAGGGCCAATTTCTACGCCATCTTCCAGGGTGACCTGGCCTTCAAACACGCAATTTACATCAATCAATACATCGCGGCCGCAATTTAAATCACCGCGAATATCAATACGCTGCGCATCAAGCACAGTCACCCCTTCTGCCATTAATGCTGTTGCCTGGCGGTGCTGATACTCACGTTCAATCAGTTGCAAATCGAGCTTGGAGTTAATGCCCGTCACTGACCAGGCATCTGCTACTACATGCGGTAATACAGCACGGCCTTCATTGACTGATAGGGCAATGATATCGGTTAAATAATATTCCTGTTGCGCATTGTGGTTAGTAATCTTGCCCAACCATGATTTCAGCTGCGCATTCGGCATGGCCATGATGCCGGTATTCACCTCTTTTAATGCACGCTGCGCTTCAGTGGCATCTTTGTGTTCAACGATGGCGAGCACTTCATGATGATCATTACGCACAATACGACCATAACCGGTCGGATCATCTTTGATAAAGGTTTGCACTACTAAATGCTGATCGGCTTGTGCCAACATATCGTGACAGGCCGCGACATCCACCAATGGCACATCGCCTAATAAAATGAGTGTTTTGCCTTGATCAGGTAAGTAGGGCAGGGCTTGTTGTACTGCATGCCCTGTGCCTAACTGCTCCGATTGCAAGACCCATTGCAAGTCGTCGCCTGGCGTCTGTTGTTGAACCTGTTCGCCGCCAAACCCATAAACGACAGTGATGGTTCTTGGATTCAATTGTCGCGCTGCAGTAATCACATGATGCAAAATGGGCTTGCCACCTACTGCATGCAGCACTTTTGGCAAGTCTGATCGCATGCGGGTGCCCTTGCCCGCCGCAAGAATTACTATGTTCAAATCACTCATGCCGTTATTTTATCCCAGAAACAAAAAGCGGTGCTTTAACATGGAAACAAAAAAGGCGGCTATAGAGCCGCCTGCCGCCTTGTTTTGTTTGTTGCTTAGTGCACAGATTTGCGCAATTTCTGAATAGCCTGGATTTGTGCCACCGCTTCAGCCAGTTCAGCCTGGGCTTTAGCATAGTCAATCTCAGCACTACGATTTTTCAGTGCTTCTTCAGCCGCTTCTTTTGCTGCGATCGCTTTTGCTTCATCCAGATCCTGGCCACGAATTGCAGTATCTGCCAGCACGGTCACCAGACCTGGCTGAACTTCCAGCATGCCACCGGAAATATAAATCACGGTTTCTTCTTTCTCAGCTGTCTGTTTGATACGCAATGCACCTGGCTTGATGGTCGTAATCATTGGTGCGTGGTGTGGATAGATACCCACTTCACCTGCGCCAGCCGGTGCAACCACAAACTCTGCTTCACCAGAGAAGATGGACTCTTCGGCACTCACAACATCAATATGCACAGTATTTGCCATAATGTTCTCTTTTCTATATCACTGAAAATTTGTTAAACGGGCAGGTGCCAAGCACCTGCTTGCGCTCACAATGATTAGTTCAGTGTTTTAGCCTTTTCAACAGCCTCTTCAATGCCGCCTACCATGTAGAAAGCTTGCTCTGGCAGGTGGTCATATTCACCAGCAACAATGGCTTTAAAGCCTTTAATGGTTTCTTTCAGTGGTACGTATTTACCAGGTGCACCGGTAAACACTTCGGCCACGTGGAAAGGCTGGGACAGGAAACGTTGGATCTTACGTGCACGGCCTACGACCAGTTTGTCTTCTGGAGACAGTTCGTCCATACCCAGAATCGCGATAATGTCACGCAGTTCTTTGTAGCGTTGCAGTGTTTGTTGCACTGAACGGGCAACTGAGTAGTGCTCTTCACCTACGATTTGTGGGTCCAACTGACGTGAGGTTGAATCCAGCGGGTCAACCGCTGGGTAGATACCCAGGGAAGCGATGTCACGTGACAACACAACGGTAGAGTCCAAATGCTGGAAAGTGGTCGCTGGAGATGGGTCAGTCAAGTCATCCGCTGGTACGTAAACGGCCTGGATAGAAGTAATGGAACCCACTTTAGTTGAAGTAATACGCTCTTGCAGACGGCCCATTTCGTCAGCCAGGGTAGGTTGGTAACCTACCGCAGATGGCATACGGCCTAGCAACGCGGATACTTCAGTACCCGCCAAGGTGTAACGGTAAATGTTGTCAACGAAGAACAACACGTCACGGCCTTCGTCACGGAATTTTTCCGCCATGGTCAAACCAGACAGCGCTACGCGCAGACGGTTGCCTGGAGGCTCGTTCATCTGACCGAAGACCATCGCTACTTTGGATTCTTTCATGTTGTCCAGCTTGATGACGCCAGCTTCCGCCATCTCGTGGTAGAAGTCGTTACCTTCACGGGTACGCTCACCCACACCGGCAAATACGGACAAACCGGAGTGCTGTTTGGCGATGTTGTTGATCAGTTCCAGCATGTTAACGGTCTTACCTACACCCGCACCACCGAACAGACCCACTTTACCGCCTTTAGCAAATGGGCAAACCAAGTCAATCACCTTGATGCCTGTTTCCAACAGGTCAACAGAAGGGGACAGCTCTTCGAATGACGGTGCTTTCTGGTGGATAGAACGGAATTCTTTGGAGTCGATAGGACCGACTTCGTCAATTGGGCGGCCCAGTACGTCCATGATGCGGCCCAATGTGCCTTCACCGACTGGCACAGAAATCGCCGCGCCAGTGTTTTTAAATGCTGTACCGCGTGCCAAACCGTCAGAGGAACCCATAGCAATAGTACGCACCACGCCATCGCCCAGCTGTTGTTGCACTTCCAGTGTCAAACCAGCTTCTGCGCTGGAGTTTTTGTCATCAATGATCAATGCATCGAATACTTTAGGCATTTGATCACGTGGAAATTCCACGTCAACCACAGCGCCGATACACTGCACTACTTTACCTGTTACTGCTTGATTTGCCTTTGCCATTTTCTTTTCCTAACTGTATGAGTCAGATCTAATTGAATTCTTTCACTACACGACTTAAAACGGACGCCTTAGGACGAAACCGCTGCCGCCCCGCCGACGATTTCTGAAATCTCTTTGGTAATCGCAGCCTGACGGGCCTTGTTGTAAACCAGTTTCAGTTCGCCAATCACGCTCTTCGCGTTGTCGGATGCTGACTTCATCGCCACCATACGGGCAGATTGCTCGGACGCCATATTTTCAGCCACCGCGTTATAAATCAGGGACTCGATGTAACGCACCATCAACTCGTCCACCACTGGTTTGGCTTCAGGCTCATAGATGTAATCCCAATGGCCGCTCGGGCTGCCCAGTTGCTCACCTGACAATGGCAGCAGTTGCTGCATGGTCGGTTCCTGCTTCATGGTGTTGATGAATTTGGTATAGCAGATGTAAAGCTGATCAATTTCACCGGCAATGTACGCATCCAACATGACCTTGATGGTACCGATCAGTTTTTCCAGATGCGGTGTATCGCCCAAACCTGTGATGTGGGATTTCACCTGCGCACCGACACGGTTCATAAAGCCGTAGCCTTTGTTACCGATGGCGCTGACGCTGATGCCTTTGCCTTCAGCTTCCCAGGTTTTCATCTGGTTGACAGACAAACGCAGCACGTTGGTATTCAAACCTCCGCACAAGCCTTTGTCTGAGCTGACCACAATCAGGCCCACATTTTTCACGACGTCGCGTTTAATCAAAAACGGATGCCTATACTCGGATTGTGCAAAAGAGAGGTGGGCCGCCACGTTACGGATCTTTTCCGCATAAGGACGGGAAGCGCGCATTCTGTCTTGCGCCTTGCGCATTTTAGAAGCGGCTACCATCTCCATCGCCTTGGTGATCTTGCGTGTATTTTCTACACTCTTGATCTTGGTTCTAATCTCTTTACTACCTGCCATATTAGGTTCCTAAGTCGAAGTGTCAGAGATTAATAAGCGTTAGTTGCTTTGAAATCTTGAATCGCAGCTTCCAATGCCTTCTCGTTGTCACCGCTCAGATCTTTGCTCGATTCGATGGCATCCATGATGTTCTTGTACTTAGAGTTCAAGAAACCATGCAATGCACTTTCAAAAGCCAGCACCTTGTTGGTTGGTACGTCATCGAAGTAACCTTTGTTAGCTGCAAACAAGCTCACGCCCATGTTTGCCACGTTCAATGGTGCGTATTGCGCCTGCTTCATCAATTCGGTAAACATGCGACCGCGATCCAGTTGTTTACGGGTCGCCTCATCCAGGTCAGAAGCAAACTGCGCAAACGCAGCCAGTTCACGATACTGCGCCAATGCCAGGCGCACACCACCACCCAGTTTTTTGATGATTTTGGTTTGCGCTGCACCACCCACGCGGGATACAGAAATACCGGCGTTGATCGCAGGACGAACACCCGCGTTGAACAAGTCAGTTTCCAGGAAGATCTGGCCATCGGTAATCGAAATCACGTTGGTTGGAACGAATGCAGATACGTCACCAGCTTGTGTTTCAATCACTGGCAATGCTGTCAATGAACCAGTTTTACCTTTAACTTCACCGTTAGTGAAATTTTCAACATACTCTTCGTTCACGCGAGCAGCACGCTCCAGCAAACGTGAGTGAATGTAGAACACGTCACCTGGGTAAGCTTCACGGCCTGGTGGACGACGTAGCAACAAGGAAATCTGACGGTATGCAACCGCTTGTTTGGACAAGTCATCGTATACGATCAATGCATCTTGGCCACGGTCACGGAAGTATTCACCCATAGTACAACCGGCATAAGGTGCCAGGAATTGCAGGGCTGCAGAGTCGGAAGCTGAAGCTGCTACCACGATGGTGTAAGCCATCGCGCCGTGCTCTTCCAGTTTACGTACTACGTTGGCAATGGTAGAAGCCTTCTGGCCAACCGCAACGTAGATACAAGTCATATTCTGACCTTTTTGGTTGATGATGGCATCGACCGCAACCGCTGTTTTACCAGTCTGGCGGTCACCAATGATCAACTCACGCTGACCACGACCAACCGGCACCATGGAGTCAATAGACTTCAAACCGGTTTGCACAGGCTGTGACACGGATTTACGTGCAATCACGCCTGGCGCAATTTTTTCAATTTTGTCTGTCAGCTTGGCGTTGACTGGACCTTTGCCATCAATAGGCTGACCCAAAGCGTTGACCACGCGACCAATCAGCTCTGGACCGACTGGCACTTCAAGAATACGGCCTGTACATTTACATGTATCGCCTTCTGTAATGTGCTCATAATCACCCAGCACCACCGCACCCACGGAGTCGCGCTCCAGGTTCAATGCCAGACCGAATGTGTTGCCTGGAAACTCAATCATCTCGCCGGACATCACGTTGGACAGACCATGAATACGCACAATGCCATCTGTCACGGAAATCACGGTACCCTGAGTACGGGCTTCCGCAGAAGTAGAGAAGTTTTCCAAACGGCTCTTAATGAGCTCGCTAATCTCTGATGTAGATAACTGCATTTAATTCTCCTATGCCTTATGCTGTGAGCGTATAGGCTAAATTTTGTAACTGACCTTGGACAGACGCGTCGATAACGGTGTCGCCAACAATAATTTTGATGCCGCCGATGATTTCCGGATCAACGGAAACGCTTGCTTCAATTTTCTTGCCGAACTTGGCTTCCAGACGTTTTACCAAATCTTTTGTTTGCGTTGCCGTGATTTTGGCAGCGGCAATGATTTGTGCGTCCAAGGTGCCTTCATCTTGCGCTTTCAAAGCCTCAAAAGCTTCAGCAATGGCAGGCAATAAGGATAAACGGCCATATTCAACCAAGGTCTTGATCAAATTTTGACCATGCTCGTTAAGATTGTCGCCACAGACTTTAAGGAATGCGGCTTCAATATCAGCGGCATTCAGCTTGGGGTCATCAATCAGGGTTTTCATTTGGTCATTTGCTGCGACAGCCGCGGCCAACGCCAACATTTCAGACCATTTTACCAATGCCTTTTTTTCTTTGCCGAGCTTGTAGCAAGCCACAGCGTAAGGCCTTGCAATGGTTGAGAGTTCAGCCATGTTTTATCCCTTTTACCTTAAAGTTCCGCAGCGAGTTTAGCCAACATTTCGCTGTGTGCTTTAGCGTCAATCTCTTTACGCAGGATTTTTTCTGCACCAGCCACAGCCAGTGTTGAAACCTGTGCACGCAAACCTTCTTTGGCACGGTTTACTTCCTGATCGATTTCAGCTTTGGCACCGGCAATAATGCGATCACCTTCAGCTTTGGCATTCGCCTTGGCTTCATCAATGATTTGAGCGGCACGTTTTTCGGCTTGCCCAATGATCTCACTTGCCTTTTGTTTGGCCTCGTTCAATGTGGTTTCAGATTTTTTGGCAGCCACTTCCAGGGCACTTTTCCCTTCTTGGGCAGCAGCCAAACCATCTGCGATTTCCTTTTGGCGTGTTTCAATCGCTTTTAACAGCGGTGGCCAAACGAATTTCACCGTGAACCAGATCAACACTGCAAATGCGATAGCTTGCGCGATGAGTGTGAAATTAATATTCATTTTGGATCCATCATACTGATTGGTTGAAAGGTTTAAGCAGACCTTAAACCCTACCGGGCGGAGATAACCGAGTAAAAATTACTTGGCAACAACGCTCAACAATGGGTTTGCGAAAGCAAACATCATTGCCAGACCAACACCGATAATGAAAGAAGCGTCGATCAGACCCAACAGCAGGAACACTTTACCTTGCAGGGCAGGGATCATTTCTGGTTGACGAGCTGCGCCTTCCAGGAAACTTGCACACATGATACCAATACCGATACAAGCGCCAGCGGCACCCAAACCAATGATCAAACCAATACCAACGCCTGTGTAGGCTTGAATCAATGCTAATGCTTCCATTTAATACCCTCTCTTATAAAGAATTAAAACAACGACAAAGTTAAAAATTAGTGCGATTCATGCGCCATGGCCAGGTAGACCACAGTCAACATCATGAAAATAAACGCTTGCAAGGCCACAATCAGGATGTGGAAGATAGACCATCCAGCACCCAGTACAGCACCGGCTACGGTACCAGTCAGGCCAGTGGCAGCCCACATACCCAACAGCAAGAAGATGATTTCACCAGCGTACATGTTACCGAACAGACGCAATGAGTGAGAAAGTGGTTTTGAAACATATTCAATCAGATTGAACAGGAAGTTGGCAGGCCACACCAAAGGATTGCTACCAAATGGCGCACAGAACAATTCGTGAATCCAGCCACCCAGGCCTTTGGCTTTGATAGAGAAGAAAATCATCAGGAACCACACAGCCAATGCCAAAGCAAACGTGGTGTTAATGTCAGAAGTAGGCACGATACGCCATTTGGTATGCTCGCCACCAATTGCTGATGCCACATTTGCTACGTGGTCTACCGGCAGAAAGTCCATCGCGTTCATGACCAGCACCCAAACAAACACGGTCAGTGCAGCCGGAGCAATAAAGGAATGACGGTTACCGTGGAAAATGTTTTTAACCTGGTCATCGACAAAACCGAATAACAATTCAACAAACGCCTGACGCTTGGTTGGCACACCGGCGGTTGCGCCACGCGCCACCCACCAGATCAGGCCCATTACCAGCAAGCCCAGCACAACGGACGTCAACAAAGTATCGTAATGCAGCACCCAAAAACCTTCAGAAGTTGCATTACCGTTGACACCCTGGGCATTAAAGCTCAAATGATGCGCGATATATTCAGAAGGGGTCAGTTCTGCGTGTTGTGCGTGTTCGGTTGTCATATTTTCAAACTATTTTTAAGTTAACTGGTCTACACATTCGCTTGTGATTTTGCCAGCGCCGCGCCAGAAAAAAGCGCTGCAGCTGCCAGGCCTGCAATCAGTGCAAAGGGAACCAGTGCCTGATACAGCTTGAAAACCACAAACAGGATAATCGCGATGATTAAAATTTTTACTGCTTCAGCCTTGAGTAAATTGAGTAAAACCGCCGTGGGGTCTGTTTTTGACCGGCCTTTTTCTGCAATTTTTGTTGCAAACCATGCTCCAATCACTACAGAAACACCACCCATGAAAGCTGACAGTGCTGCCGGCAAACCAGCCGCAGCATACGCAAGCAGCGTGACAGCCATGGTCGCCATGACTTGCCAGCGCAGCATGTTGCGATAAAGCGACACGCCAGCCGCTGGGTTTTCTTGAACGCTCATGGGGTTTGACCGCTAAATTTCAAGGCAAAATACTACAAAGACGCGAGATTTTGAATTATTCACAGGCCGAAGTCAAGCACCAAACAGGCGTTAACTGCCTGAATGTGCTACAAAAATCTATGGCTTGGTACTCTATACGTGATTTCACTCACGATTTCAGGCGATTACCCGTCAGTTTTGCTATCCAATCATCTAATTGATCAAGGTTTGAAAAACTCAACTTCAAGATGCCAGCGCCATTCGCCTTGCTGCTGATCGCAACCTCGGCGCCCAGCTGTTCGCTCAATTGATTTTGCAAGGTAGCCACATCAGGATGTACCGCAGTCTTGGCTTTTTTACCACTGACCGGCTCGGTTTGAATTAAGCGCTCTATCTCGCGTACTGACAATCCATCCTGAACTACTTTATTTGCCAACAGAATCTGCTGGGCGGGTTCAATGCCCACCAGGGCGCGAGCGTGACCCATGTCAATCTGGTTATCCAGCAACATGTCCTGCACCATAGGCGTCAGCGTTAACAAACGCAGCAGGTTGGAGACAGCCACACGGGAGCGACCAACCGCTTCTGCAGCTTTTTCATGCGTCATGTCAAACTCATCAATCAATCGCTTGATACCCATCGCTTCTTCTAACGGATTTAAATCTTCACGCTGAATGTTTTCAATGAGCGCCATCGCCAGGGCTGCTTCATCCGCAATTTCCCGTACCAGCACTGGCACTTCTGTGAGACCAGCTTTTTGTGAAGCACGCCAGCGGCGTTCACCGGCAATGATTTCAAATTTTTCCGGCCCGATTTCCCGCACCAGGATAGGCTGCATGATGCCTTGCGCTGCAATCGAATCCGCCAGCGTTTGCAAGGCCTCCTCATTCATGTAGGAACGGGGCTGGTATTTACCTGGCTGCAACTGGCTAACGGGCAGGGTGCGCAACGTGTCCGACTGGGTAATGGTTTCTGTATCCCCCGATAACAATGCGTCGAGTCCGCGTCCAAGTCCCTTAGGCTTCACCATACTGCTGCTTCCTTGTGATAAGTGTCAAAATATCTGCTTTAGTTTTTTTGAATAATTTCTTGTGCAAGCTCAAGATAGGCTTGCGCGCCCTTGGAAGAGCGGTCATATAACAATACTGGCATGCCATAACTGGGTGCTTCTGCCAATCTGACATTGCGCGGGATAATCGTCTGGTAGACTTTTTTACCAAAATGGTTCACCAATTGCGCGGAAACTTGCTGCGCCAGCATGTTGCGGTTATCAAACATGGTGCGTAACAAACCTTCAATCTCCAGCACTGGATTCAAGTGAGCGCGCACTTTCTTGACCGTATTGACCAAATCAGACAAACCTTCCAGCGCATAATACTCACACTGCATGGGGATCATGACTGAATGTGCCGCGGTCAAGGCATTCACTGTCACCAGATTTAAAGAAGGCGGACAATCCAGCAATACAAAATCGTATGCCTGGTCACCCAGTTTGAGAATCGCATTTTTCAACCGCGTTTCACGCGCCATCTCATTGACCAACTCCACCTCCGCACCCGCCAGATCGCGGTTAGAGGGTGCAACATCAAATTTTGCTGCTTCTGCATGAATGACCACTTCCGGCAGCGTCTTGTTGCCAATCAGCACCTGATAAATACTATCTTTCAAGTGCGCTTTATCAATGCCACTCCCGGTACTGGCATTGCCTTGCGGATCCAAATCAACCAACAATACTTTTTTGCCGTGTTCAGCCAAACTTGCTGCCAAGTTAACACAAGTGGTCGTTTTACCGACGCCCCCTTTTTGGTTGGTGATTGCTATTATTTTCATTATGTATTCTCAAACACAATTAAATGTCTTTCCGCCTGCAAGTTAGGCACTTGCAAACGAATGACCTCTTTGGGCTGGACTCCAGCCAACTGCAACTCCTCGGTTGGCACCAAACCCTTCATCGCCAACCAACGCCCATGTGGAGCCATTAAATGTGCCGTCAATTGCTTAAACAAGGCAATATCCGAAAAAGCCCGCGAAATCACCTGCTTAAAAGGTGAGGCTGGCATAAAAGCCTCCACCCGTCCATGCACCACTTGCGCATTGGACAAGCCAAGCTCCGCTTTAACCTGTCGCATAAATATGGCTTTTTTCTGAACGGTGTCTATCGTTGTGACCTGTATATCAGGACGGGTGATGGCGATGACCAAACCAGGCAAACCGCCGCCACTACCCACATCCAGCAAGTTTCCCGCTTCAATATAAGGTAAAACACTGAGACTATCTAGCAAATGCAACACTAGCATTTCCTGTGGGTCACGCACCGCGGTCAGGTTATAAACTTTATTCCATTTTTGCAACAACGTAAGGTAGGCCAGGCATTGTGCTTGCATCTCTGCCGTCACTACAGAGTGCAAATTCAAAGCCTCTACTCCAGAAGCCAATTGTGAGGCCAAATAATCCATTATGCTGCAGCAATATCGCCCAACTGGCTCTGTTTTTTCTGTTTGCGCTTGAGATACACCAGCAATAGTGAAATGGTGGCGGGTGTAATACCCTGTATCCGACTTGCCTGCCCAATGGTTTCAGGTTTTTGTGACAGCAACTTTTGCCGCGCCTCATTACTTAGGCCATGCACATCATTATAATCAATCGCCTCCCCCAGTTTGATGTGCTCACTATTTTTCTGACGGGCGATCTCTTCATTCTGGCGATCAATATAACCTTGGTATTTGGCAGCAATCTCAACCTGTTCCAACACATCCTCAGCCAATAATTCGGGGGAGGGGACAATAGTCAGCAGTGATTGATACGTGACTTCAGGACGACGCAATAATTCAAACAGGGAATACTCATGCTCAAGCACCTTACCAAAAGTCGCCTCCTGTGTTTCACGTGAAACAATTTTATTTTGACCCGCAGGCTGGCCGTTATCTGGCTGCAAGAAGGTGCGTTTTAACCTGGCTTGCTCACGCGCAACCGCTTCCTGCTTTTTGCAAAAAGCTTCCCAACGGATATCATCCACCAAACCCAACTCACGGCCTTTTTCGGTAAGACGCATATCAGCGTTGTCTTCACGTAACTGCAACCGGTATTCGGCACGGCTAGTGAACATACGGTACGGTTCATTAACCCCCGTGGTAATCAGGTCATCAACCAACACACCTAGGTAAGCTTGTTCGCGGGAGGGGCACCAACCGTCTTTATCTTGCGCATACAAAGCAGCATTTGCCCCCGCTAATAAACCTTGTGCTGCAGCCTCTTCATAGCCCGTCGTACCGTTTATTTGGCCAGCAAAAAACAGCCCGCGAATCGTCTTTGTTTCAAGAGTCGATTTTAGGCCTCGCGGGTCGTAGTAGTCGTATTCAATAGCATATCCGGGGCGCAAGATATGTGCATTCTCCAAACCACGGATAGAACGTACCAGCGCTAACTGGATATCAAATGGCAGACTGGTCGATATTCCATTAGGATAAATTTCGTGAGTGGTTAAACCTTCAGGCTCCAGAAAGACCTGGTGCGACTCCTTGTCGGCAAAGCGATGTATCTTGTCTTCTACCGAAGGGCAGTAGCGCGGCCCCACACCCTCAATCACACCCGTATACATAGGAGAGCGATCCAGGCCGCTACGAATAATGTCATGCGTTTGCTGATTGGTGTGAGTGATCCAACAAGGCAACTGTTGTGGATGCTGGGCTACATGACCCAAAAACGAAAACACTGGCACCGGCGTATCACCAGGCTGCTCAGTCATCACACTGTAATCAATTGAGCGTCCATCAATACGTGGCGGCGTCCCCGTTTTGAGGCGACCAGCCGGGAGACCAATTTCACGCAAGCGCGCAGCCAATGATATTGCTGGCGGATCTCCGGCGCGCCCTGCGCTGTAATTTTGCAATCCAACATGCACCAACCCACCAAGGAACGTGCCCGCTGTCAACACCACAGATTTAGCATAAAAGCGCAGGCCAATTTGGGTAACCACACCAGCAGCTCTATCGCCCTCAAGGATAATATCGTCGACTGCCTGCTGGAACAGCCATAAATTAGGTTGGTTTTCGAGTCGGTGGCGAATAGCCGCTTTGTAAAGGATACGGTCAGCCTGAGCACGGGTCGCGCGCACAGCCGGGCCTTTACTGGAGTTCAAGATACGGAATTGGATACCACCTTCATCTGTAGCCGCTGCCATGGCGCCACCAAGCGCATCCACCTCTTTAACCAAATGCCCCTTGCCAATCCCGCCAATAGAGGGGTTACAGGACATTTGCCCCAATGTTTCAATGTTATGGCTGAGCAGCAGGGTTTTTTGACCCATGCGAGCAGCCGCCAGTGCGGCCTCGGTGCCTGCATGGCCGCCCCCCACCACAATGACATCGAATCGATCAGGAAAGTCCATCATAAAGAATCTTGAACTGTTTGATTTAAAAAGATTTATGATTTTAGCGTAAACTAGTCAAATGGTCATTTAATTCACTGATTTGTTACATCTATTCTGTGATTTAATACAATGTGTTTACCGTTTAATACAAATCAATAACAAGCAGGCCATATTTACTTAACATAAAAACAATAGAATTTTTCCAAAACAACCAAGGAGCTTTACCATGAAAATCAAAACAATCATTGCCGTATTCGGGGTCTTATTTTCTGCTCATGCACTGGCTGACGTGACTAACGCTGAAAAGTTGGTGTACAAATATACCAATATCGCTCACTCCGCCAATCCAATGTATGAAGCGCCTTCAATTACTGATGGCAAAATTTTCTTCAACCGCAAATTCAAAACACCAAGCGGCAAAGAAGCGGCGTGTGCATCTTGCCACACCAATAACCCGGCTAATGTGGGTAAAAACATTGTTACCGGCAAAGAAATTCCACCACTGGCACCACGCGTCAATACCAAACGCTTCACAGATATCGACAAAGTGGAAGACGAATTTACCAAACACTGCAACGATATTCTGGGTGCAGATTGCTCACCTTCAGAAAAAGCTAACTTCATTGCTTATTTGTTGACAGAAACCAAGCCTACCAAATAATAGATGCTACGTTATGTCTGGGATCCGTTCATACGGATCTTTCATTGGTCCCTGGTGGTGGCGTTTGGATATGCTTTTTATACTCACGCCTCCATGTGGGATAGACTACACCATGCATATGCTGGCTATGTGGCGGGCACACTCATCGTCGCCCGTATTATTTGGGGTCTGGTTGCCACCGGTTACGCAAGTTTCCGAAGCTTTCCGCTGAACCCGGTCTGGGCAGTCAAACACTTATTTAAACTCTTAAAAGGCACCGCCAGACACTACATAGGCCACAACCCTACCGGTTCGATCGCCATTTATGCCATGCTGGGCCTAGGTATTGTCGCTGTAGGTTCTGGCTGTATTGTGTACAACAGTGGTTGGGGATTTATTGATGATGAGATGAGCAAAGTATTGCATCATTATGTGACCTGGACCTGGCTAGGTGTAGTCGTTGTGCATGTGTTGGGCGTGATTTTTGAAAGCATCATTAATCATGACAATCTGATCTGGGCCATGATTACCGGCTGCAAGCGCGTCTGTAGCATTGATGAGCGATTTGACCAACGCAACACACCCTTTCCCAGAAAAAAAACCCGCTAGCGGGTTTTTTATTGATTATTTACCGATACAAAAACGGCTAAATATTTCACCTAGTAAATCATCGGGGGTGAACTCTCCTGTGATGCTTCCGAGAGCCTCTTGCGCGCAACGCAATTCTTCGGCGACTAGTTCAGCGGCATGCATTTGATGCAATGCCAACTCCAGATGCTGTTCCACGTCGGTCAGCGCTTGTAAATGACGTGCTCGCGCCATAAACACACCTTCACCACCAGGCTGATAACCAACAATTTCCAGAAGCGTTTTTTTTAGGTGGTCAATACCATCCCCCGTCTTGGCAGATAAAAATACGTGTTGGTTATTTTCAATGAGATCTACCCGGGATGTTTCACGTGAAACATCAATTTTGTTATGCACCCATATTTTCTTAACCTGGTCAGGGAGTTTTTGCAGAATAGTCGTTTCAAGCGGACCGATACCGTGCTGGCTATCTACCAATAACAAAGCCACATGTGCTGTTTCTATGGCTTTCCAAGTGCGGGCAATGCCCACTTGTTCTACAGCATCATCCGTGTCACGTAAACCAGCCGTATCAATGATATGTAAAGGCACGCCTTCAATCTGGATCATACTCTTGATCGTATCTCGTGTCGTTCCTGCGATTGGCGTTACGATCGCCACCTCTTCACCAGAAAGCGCATTGAGCAGGCTGGACTTACCTACATTAGGCTGTCCAATGAGAACCACATTGATGCCTTCACGTAATAGTGATCCCTGTTTGGCTTGCTCGAAGATGATGCGCAACGCAGCCTGGTTGGCTTGGAGCTTTTCCAGAACCCGACCTTGGGTAATAAAATCAATTTCCTCTTCAGGAAAGTCCAGGCAAGCCTCTACATACATGCGTAAATCGATTAATTGCTGCAACAAGCGTTGAATCGCCTGAGAAAACTCACCCGATAGTGAACGTACTGCGCTACGGGCAGCTTCCATCGTGGCTGCATTAATGAGGTCGGCTACTGCTTCAGCTTGTGCCAGATCAAGCTTGTCATTTAAGTATGCGCGCTGTGTGAATTCACCGGCCTGGGCATGCCGTGCGCCGCACTCAATGCACCGCGCCAGCAATATTTGCATAAGCGCAGTCCCGCCATGGGCCTGCAGCTCAAGGACATCTTCACCAGTGTAAGAATGCGGGTTTGGAAAATAGAGGGCAATCCCGCGATCTATAAGTGTGCCATCTGCCTGAAAAAAAGGCAGATAAGCTGCATGGCGTGGAGGAGGGCAGTGGCCTAGTATATGTTTGGCAATCTCTACCGACAGGGGGCCAGACACACGGACTACACCAATGCCACCCGCGCCAGGCGCGGTGGCAACGGCGGCAATGGTGTCTGTATTGAACACGACTGGTTGATTACTTGCCATTTCCTTTTTTGGCCAATGCTTCCGCATGAATCATGCGGTTGATCGCCCATTGCTGCCAAATGGAAAGAACATTGTTCACCAGCCAGTACAGAACAAGACCGGCGGGGAAGAAGAAGAAGAAGACACTGAACAGGACAGGCATGATTTTCATGACTTTGGCCTGAATCGGGTCTGTCGGTGGTGGATTCAGATAGGTTTGGATAATCATGGTGGCACCCATCAGGATAGGTAACACAAAATAAGGATCCGTCGCAGACAAATCCTGAATCCAGCCAAAGAAAGGGGCATGACGCAACTCTACCGAACCCAGCAACACCCAATACAAGGAAATAAATACCGGAATCTGCACCAGGATAGGCAGGCAGCCACCCATAGGATTGATTTTCTCAGTACGGTACATCTCCATCATGGCTTGTTGCAGTTTTTGCTTGTCATCGCCAAATTTGTCTTTCAGCGCTTGCATGCGTGGGGCAATTTCGCGCAAATGGGCCATATTACGATAACCGGAAGCAGACAGCTTAAAGAACGCGGCTTTGATCAGTATCGTCAAGACGATAATGGCAATGCCCCAGTTTTTCACGAGATCGTGAATATGCGTCAGCAGCCACATTAACGGCTTGGCAATCACCGTGAGGATACCGTAATCCACCACGTATTCCAGGCCAGGTGCAGCGGCTTCTAATGCATCTTGCTCCTGCGGGCCACTGAAAAACTTGGCAGAGACTGTTTTACTGCTGCCAGGGGCAATGTCACCAACAGGCAAAATAGTGCCAATTGAAAAATCATGTTCGCTCAACTTGGTAGTGTAAAACTTGCGTTCGGCTGTGGATTGTGGCACCCAGGCGCTGACGAAATAATGCTGCACCAGGCCAATCCAGCCATCCTTGGCGTTGATTGAAACGTCATTCTTCGCCATTTCATCAAACTTGATCTTGTTGTATTTATCGGCCTCAGTGTAATAAGCACCTCCGGTAAAAGTCGGCATCATTTTTGAGCCTTGGTTAGACTCATTATCATGAATGATCTGGTAATACACAGAAGGCGAAATCGCTTTATCACTATTGTTCTTAATTTCATACAGGACATCAATCACGTACTGACCACGATGAAAGCGGTAAATTTTGTCCACGGCCACGCCATTGGTGTCAGGCGCAGACAAGCGCACATCTAATGACTCCTGACCCTCTTGCAAGCTATAACTGCTTTCAGCAGCTGTAAAACTCACATAGTGCGTGGGCAAGCCATCGCCTTTCAGGCCCGTTTGCGCCACATATAATTTATCGCCACTGGCATCACTCATGAGTTCATAAGGGCCTGAGTTGTCGTCAGCCTTATGCTCCAATAAAGACAATTCGCGCAAATCGCCGCCCACAGTATCAATCACTGCTGCATAACGGTCTGTTTTAACCGCAATACGGGTTCCTTTGGTGAGCGCAAAACCATTTTCTTGCGGTTTGTCTGCAGGCGCAGCCTGGTTGGCTTCATTCTGTGTGACTGTGGCTTGTTCTGGTGCCTGCTGTTGCTGCCAGGCGTCCCAAAGCATCATGATTGAAAATGAAAAGATCACAAACAGAATTAAACGGCGAGTATCCATAAGATTTCGTTTTTAAAAGTCAGGGAAGGGGATCCACACCACCTGGATGCCATGGATGGCAACGGCCGATACGGCGCAAGGCTAACAAACTCCCATGCCAGGCGCCATAGCGCTGTAAAGCCTCAATAGCATAGTGTGAACAAGTTGGATGAAAACGACACTGCCGTCCCAGCCATGGGCTTAAGCCCCACTGGTAACATTTCACTAAAAAAATCAGTAACGTTTTCATCAGAAACATCAGGAAACAGGTGAGGCTTTTTTCAGCCTGGTCAGCAATAATGTTAAATCACCCTGAACAGCCTGAAAATCATTATGGCGAAAAGCTTTACGTACCTGAAGAACGACATCATACCCGTTTACTGTGACAGACGCTTGTGTCCGCAACAATTCACGTAATACACGCTTCATATAATTACGCCTGACAGCCAGTTTGGCCACTTTTTTTGATACCACCAATCCATAACGGTGATGGTTTTGCTGGTTAGGCATGATGTTGGCGAATAGCCATTCACCATAAAACCGTTTCCTGAAACTAAAAACGGATGAAAATTCATCCGTTTTTTTTAGCTTATACAATGTCATGCATTGAGTTTCAGCAATGCATCGCCGGGATTACAGACCCAGACGTTTACGACCTTTAGCGCGGCGGGCAGCAATCACTGCACGGCCACCTTTGGTTTTCATGCGTACCAGAAAGCCATGGGTACGTGCACGACGGGTTTTGGATGGTTGATAGGTACGTTTCATTATTAAACTCCTGCCAAAATGGCAATTAAATTCTAATCCGGCAGTGCTGATTTAACCGCTGAAATTTGCCGATTTCAAAAACCCTCAATTAAACAGCAAGTAGAGACTTTATGTCAATGATTTTTTTTATTTTTTTGTAGTCTATGGCTGTGGATAACTCAGACTAAAACGTTTAGAATGTCTACATCAGGTCATGGTGACATTCGCCACAAGACCATTTCCCTGCCACTCTTCCCGGCAATTATAACTAAATAAACGCAAAACACCTGAAACACAGAAGCAGGATGTTTATTGCTGACTTTTTAAAAAAGCACTGGAGCAATGGAAAATTTTTGGGCTTATTGTTTGCTCAAGTTCGAACAGGAACTGTCTGCACAACAATACAATACCTGGATTAAACCGCTTAAGGCACGCGTTAATGGCGAAGCTGTGCAAATTGTTGCGCCCAACAAATTTGTCATGCAATGGGTCAAGAGCAAATTTTTCAATCGTATTGCCACCATTGCCAATGAATTATCCCCCTCTGCCATCGTCGAGCTGATTGTAGATAGCAGCGAGCAGGCTGCGACTGTCAGCGGCCAAACTCATGCAAAATCGCAACCGTCTGCTGAATCAACTGTTGAGAGCGCTATCACTGCAGCTGCCACGCAAAAAACAAACAGCCGTGTGATAGACAAAAAGCCCGTCAGCAGCCGTGCACCCGCCAAACATCTTAAAAACGAAAAGAACAGTGGTCTCAACGACAGTTTCCTGTTTGATAATTACGTCACAGGCCGTGCCAACCAGCTGGCGCGGGCGGCAGCCATTCAGGTGGCTGGCAATCCCGGCCAGGCATATAACCCATTGTTTATTTACGGCGGTGTCGGCTTGGGTAAAACACATCTGTTACAAGCGATTGGTAACGAGCTGAAAAAAATCAAACCAGAAGCAAATATTCGTTACCTGCATGCTGAACGTTATGTTTCTGATGTGGTAAAGGCTTACGAAAACAAGGCATTTGACGAGTTTAAACAGCAATATCACTCCCTGGATTTATTGCTGATTGATGATATCCAGTTCTTTGCCAAAAAAACCCGTACTCAGGAAGAGTTTTTCTATGCGTTTAACACGCTGATTGAAGAGAAAAAACAGATCGTCATTACCTGCGATACCTATCCAAAGGAAATTGCGGATATGGACGAGCGCTTGCGTACTCGCTTCAGCTGGGGATTGACGGTAGCAGTAGAGCCACCCGAACTGGAAATGCGCGTCGCCATTCTGCGCAAAAAAGCAGAAAACCTGAATATTGATCTGCACGAAGATGTGGCTTTCTTTGTTGCCAAACAAATCCGCTCCAGCGTGCGTGAGCTGGAAGGTGCCCTGAACCGTATTATTGCCATGGCCAACTTTACCGGCCATGCCATTGACGTGCACCTGGCCAAGGATGCTCTGCGTGACCTGATTGCCGTGCGTGGCCGACAGATCACGATCGAAAATATACAGAAAACAGTCGCCGATTATTACAAGATTAAAGTTAGCGATATGTTTAGCAAAAAGCGTTCACGTAATGTCGCCAGGCCTCGCCAGGTGGCAATGTCTTTGGCCCGTGAACTGACCAATCACAGTTTCCCGGAAATCGGGGAAGCTTTTGGTGGTCGTCATCACACCACGGTCATGCATGCTTGTGAAGAAATCGAACAATTACGATTGAATGATCAAACTTTGGCAAGAGATATTGGGTTATTGACGCAAGTCATTCGTGATTAAAGAAAAATGTTTACCTAGAAAAGCTGTGGATAAGTTGAGAATGAGGTGTGTTTAAATATTGCGTATAGACAAGATAAATTCGGTTTACAATATTGGGCACAAATGATGCATGTTTAAATCGCAATTTATACACAAGCTAATCTGTCTGTAAGTGTTTGAATAACATTGATTTTTAGAGTTACCCACAAAAAAGTGACACATTACTATTAGTCTTATCTTTTATATATTGAAATAAAGTTATTAATCAGGTCAGGCCATGCAAATCAAAATCAACCGTGAGGTTTTGCTCAAACCCCTCAACAATGTGACTGGTATCATAGAACGCAGACACACACTGCCTATCCTCTCTAATCTGTTGGTGAACATCAAACAACAGGAAATGCATCTGACAGCGACCGATCTGGAAATGCAGATTTCGCTGAAAGTTCATGGTGGGATAGAAGGTGAATTGAGTACGACCATTTCAGCCAAGAAATTGCTGGATATCTGCCGCTCATTGCCTGATAGCACGACCATAGAAATGAATAATCAGGATAACCGCATCACACTGAAAGCGGGCAAAAGCCGGTTTAACCTGCAAACTTTGCCAGCAGCAGATTATCCATTGATGAGCAAAGCCAGCGGGCAAAACATCAGTTTCAGTCTGGGGCAATCTGAACTCAAGCGCTTGCTCAAACAAGTCGAGTTCGCCATGGCACAACAGGATATCCGTTACTACCTGAATGGCCTGTTACTTGAAGTGAATGGCAACCAGTTACACGTTGTAGGCACTGACGGACATCGCTTGAGCTACACCAATACTACACTGGACCAGGACTTTGAAAAAACCGAAGTGATCCTGCCACGTAAAACGGTATTGGAATTGACCAAATTGCTGGATGAGCAATCAGATAGCCCCGTGGTGATTGATCTGCTGAATGGCCAGGTCAGTTTTGAGTTTGGTGATATCCAGCTTATCAGCAAAGTGATTGACGGCAAGTTCCCGGATTACAACCGCGTGATCCCTACCGGACACCAGAATACATTTATCGTGAATCGTGTGGCGATTTTGAGTGCGTTGCAACGTGCTTCTATTTTGTCCAACGAAAAATATCGCAGCATTCGCATGGTCATTACCAATGGCCTACTCAAGCTAATCAGTACTAACACTGAGCAGGAAGAAGCGGAAGAAGAACTGGAAATTGATTACAGCAAAGTGGCACTGGATATCGGTTTCAATGTCACTTACCTGATTGATGTACTCAACAATCTGAGTGATGAACAGATTGAATTTGCGTTTGCTGATGCCAACAGTAGCTGCCTCATCACTGCCGCCAGTGATGCCAATTATAAATACGTAGTGATGCCAATGCGCATATAATGCATGCTTGCATGTTTCACGTGAAACATGCAAGGCATTGATTATCATGTCTTTTAATCTCAATTAAAGAAGCTTTTTATGGCACAGCCACAAGAATATAACTCAGACAGTATCAAGATTTTGGAAGGGCTGGACGCCGTCCGCAAACGTCCAGGCATGTATATCGGTGACACGTCAGATGGTTCTGGTTTGCACCACATGGTATTCGAAGTGCTGGATAACGCCATTGATGAAGCGTTGGCTGGGCATTGTGATGATATTAAAGTCATCATCCATCCGGATAATTCCATCAGTATTTCTGATAACGGCCGTGGGATTCCTACCGATATCAAAGACGATGATAAGCACGAACCCAAGCGTTCTGCCGCTGAAATTGTGATGACCGAATTGCATGCCGGGGGTAAGTTTGACCAGAACTCCTACAAAGTGTCTGGCGGTTTGCACGGCGTGGGTGTGTCTGTGGTGAATGCCCTTTCTGACTGGCTAAAACTCAAAATTTACCGCAAAGGAAAAGTACACCAGATGGAATTTCATCGTGGTGTGCCACAAGCGCCTTTGGCAGTGACAGGCACAACCGATAAAACCGGGACAGAAGTACACTTCCTGGCATCTGTAGATACTTTTGTGCTGGTTGAATACCACTTTGAAATTCTTGCGAAAAGGATTCGTGAACTCTCGTTCCTCAACAATGGTGTCAAAATTGAACTGATAGACCAGCGTACCGGTAAGTCTGAAAATTTTGCTTTTAGCGGTGGTGTTAAAGGTTTTGTCGAGTACATGAACCGTACCAAGACTGTGTTGCATCCAAAAGTGTTTTACGCGATTGGTGAAAAAGACAATATCACCGTAGAAGTGGCCATGCAGTGGAACGACAGCTACTCAGAAACCGTGCAATGTTTCACCAACAACATTCCACAACGCGATGGCGGCACGCATCTGACTGGCTTACGTACCGCAATGACGCGTACGCTCAATCAATATATCGAGCAAAACGAGTTTGCCAAAAAAGCCAAGGTAGAAACCACAGGCGACGATATGCGTGAAGGAATTACCTGCGTATTGTCAGTCAAAGTACCGGATCCTAAATTTAGCTCACAAACCAAGGACAAGCTGGTATCCAGCGAAGTACAGCCAGTAGTGTCAGAGATTGTCGCTGCCAAACTGGCCGAATTCCTTGAAGAGAACCCCAACGATGCAAAAATCGTCTGCGGCAAGATTGTAGAAGCGGCCCGTGCTCGTGAAGCTGCGCGTAAGGCACGCGAAATCACCCGTCGTAAAGGCGTGATGGATACCATGGGCTTGCCAGGCAAGCTGGCCGATTGCCAGGAAAAAGACCCAGCCATGAGCGAACTCTACCTGGTCGAGGGCGACTCTGCGGGTGGTTCAGCCAAGCAGGGCCGTGACCGTAAGTTCCAGGCCATTTTGCCGCTAAAGGGTAAGATCCTTAACGTAGAAAAAGCCCGCTTTGACAAACTGCTTGGGTCGGCTGAAATTGCGACGTTGATCACTGCCATGGGTACCGGCATCGGCAAGGATGATTTCAATCTGGAAAAACTGCGTTACCACCGCATCATCATCATGACCGATGCGGACGTTGACGGCGCGCACATCCGTACCTTGTTGCTGACGTTCTTCTACCGCCAGATGCCAGAGCTGGTCGAAAATGGCCATATCTATATTGCGCAGCCACCTTTGTATAAAGTGAAACAGGGCCGCGACGAGCGTTACCTCAAAGATGAGCACGAGCTGGATGAATACCTGCTCAATTCCGCGTTACGCGATGCCATTCTGGTTACCAAAGAAGGTGGCGAAATCCTCAAGGATGATGCCCTCAACAGTATCGCCAAACAAATGGTGCTGACTGAAGCCGTCATCCGTCGTATTGCTAACCTGTATGATGAAAGTGTGTTGCGTGCCATTCAGGATTTGGGCGATATCGATTTGAGTACGGAAGCAGCTGCCAATAGTGTGGCAGAAAAATTGCGTCCTATCCTTGGGGCCGTGGGTTCAGAAGTCATCGTGGCACAGGATACCGAGACCAGCGCTTACCGCCTGGAAGTGAACAAATATGTGCACGGCAACCTGCAAAGCTGCGTCATTGATGCTGAGTTCCTGAGCAGTGGTGATTACCGCCAGATCAACCGCACTTCTCAAATGGTGAATAACCTGTTGGGTGAAGGCGCAATGATCAAGCGTGGCGAAAAAGAACAAAAAGTCAGCACCTTTAAACAGGCATTGGACTGGCTGCTCAGCGAAGCCAAACATAACCTGAATATTCAGCGTTATAAGGGTTTGGGCGAGATGAACCCGGAGCAGTTGTGGGAAACGACCATGGATCCTACTGTGCGCCGCCTGCTTAAAGTGCAAATTGAAGACGCGATCGGGGCTGATGAAATCTTCACTACACTCATGGGCGATAATGTTGAACCAAGACGTGCCTTTATTGAAAGCAATGCACTGAGCGTCAGCTCTCTGGATGTGTAATGATGTAGGTGTCTGTTCTCAAAATAAAAAGCCCCGGAGACCCGGGGCTTTTTTGTTTCGCTTATCTTAAGTATGAATTGGTCTTAAGTATGACTCGGTCTTACTGATTTTCAAAAACAACGGGGGTGCCCGAATGTTTTTTCTTATTCCTTACGACCACGGTTCCTGCAAGTTTGTCATGCCAGCCTTGCTTGCGTCTATCAAATGCCACCCAGAGGATGCCAAGCATGAGGGGGAGCATTGCAACAAAATAGGCAAAATACCTGCCGATAGATTGACTGGTCGTCATGGGGTGGCCGGTGCTTGCATCCACTACTTTTGCGGATATCGCCATCTTTCCCGGTGTGGCCTGTCTGGTCACCCAAAACACAATAGTGGCCACTGCTGGAAAAAGATAGGAGAGCAACACATCCATTGGTCCTGTCAGTCCTTCGTTTGACCAATATTCCTCGCCATAGAACGCTGTCAGCAGTGGCCCTATGATCATCAGAATCAAAATCGTATCGATGATCGCTGCGCCTACGCGAGGCCAAAATCCCACATACTCCAGTTCTTCTGCTTGCATGTTTTCTCCCCTTGCTTGATGGTAGTTATTAAACACTAAGACCGGTTATTTGATAGGGCGAAGAGCGTGTACTTAATCTGCTTTTCTCACGCTGATGAGCCATAGATTTCCGCTTCAAGAATGCATCCACAGTCATTGCCAGGCGCGCGGGCTCATCATAAGGCAGTCCATGCCCAACATCAGGGATCATTTTGTATTCCAGATCAGGGTTAAGTGCATGCAACTGGCGTGCAGTCTCAGGAGACACCATCCCTTCGCTACCTAATACCAATAAAGTCGGGACATAAATGTTTCGAATCAGCTCATCAAATTCGGGATTTGGAGGAATGAGCACGTCAAAGGCATTCACACTGGTTTGCAGCCTGGCTTCAATCAGGTGTTCAATAATCACTGAGGCACGATAGCGATGTTTGGCTTTAGCTTCTTTAAACAGTACTTCCTTGGTGGATTTCAACATTTGCCGATGCTGCTCCACCGCTGCGTGCTTGTAAACCTCATTTTGCCATTCAGGACTGATAAAGGTAGGGTCAGCCAGGATGAGGCCGCAAACAGCGCTACCCAAGCGGTTGGCGACCACCGTGGCGGTCATGCCTCCCATTGAATGGCCAAGCAGGTAGGGGGATTTAATGCCCAGGGTTCTAATCAGCTCGATGACATCATTTGCATGCTCCTGGTAGGTATATCCATGTAAGGGTGCACTCGAGAGCCCATGCCCCCGGGCATCTGGCATGATGATGTCATAGTGTTGTTCAAGCGCTCTTGCCATTGGTGACCAGCAGGCACCATTTCCGGCTAGCCCATGCAAGGCAATGAGGGTGGGTTTATTACCACCCGTTCTAAGATAATGAATATTGATGCCATTTGCCCTGCAAATGCCATCCGTCCAGTATGTAGAAGGTGTGTTTTGACGTGCCATGATTAAAACTTTCTAAATGAACCGGTAACGACGCCCCAAATTTCAAACTGCATTTGTTTTGAGATCAGGATGGGCGAATATCTTCCTGAAGAGTTGGCGGGCAACAATTTGGGCATACCATCTTTTTGCTTGGCCAGGGTTTTGACAGTAAACTCACCATCAATCATCGCCAGCACAATATCGCCAACGGCAGGCACCTTGTCTTTTTCGACCACCGCTTTATCACCCGGCATTAGCCCAACCTCAATCATGGACTCGCCCTGAATGGTGACAAAAAAAGTTTTGTCGGCTTTATTGATCAGGTATTCATTGGGGTCCATGCGTGACTCAACATGGTCATCAGCGGGGGAGGGCAAGCCGGCTGGTACTTTTGATTCAAACAGCGGCAAGCTCAGATTTTCCAGATCATCCGATAGCTGCGTGAACTCTTCGATGCTATCCAGGTTGTCTTTCAGCTCACTGAGCCGCTGCTTCTTGGCATAGGCCTCCAGAAAACTTGTAATGACAGGTTTTTGGCTGTTAGGCACACGGATCACGCTAGTGTCTTCTTTGTACAATCCAGTTCCGGATTTGCGCCCGCCACCAGGTTGCCGGATACGGTCTTTTTTTATTTCTTCGCTCATTTTATTTCTGTAACAAAAATAATGTTATTATCGTAACAGAAATAATATAAAGATTTCTATTATTTTTTGAATTTAATTTTTTATAGCTGTTTCGTTCAGATCACTCACATGGAGCTCAAGCAAAAACTCGAAATCCTGGCAGATGCCGCAAAATACGATGCTTCCTGCGCATCGAGCGGCACAGACAAACGCACTTCCACCAATGGTAAGGGGATAGGCTCTACCACGGGTATGGGCATATGCCATAGCTACGCCCCAGACGGACGCTGTATTTCCCTGCTGAAAATATTGCTGACTAATTTCTGCGTGTATGACTGTGTCTATTGCGTCAACCGCGTCAGTAGCAATGTGCCACGTGCGCGGTTCAGTGTGGATGAGGTGGTCAATCTTACGTTGAGCTTTTATCGTCGCAATTATATTGAAGGGCTATTCCTGAGTTCAGGCATTATCCGCAACCCCGACTACACCATGGAGCAGGTGGTAGAAGTGGCACGCGTACTACGAGAAGTGCACGACTTCCGCGGCTACATTCATCTCAAGACCATTCCCGATGCCAGCGCAGAACTGATGGCGCGTGCCGGCCTCTATGCCGACCGCCTCAGCATCAATGTTGAACTGCCAACCATTGCCAGTCTGCATATGCTGGCGCCAGAAAAGGATGGCAAGGCCATCCGTCGTTCCATGGGGCAATTACGACTCAAGATAGAAGAAAGCAAGGAGAAAACACTGACTGGCAAACGGCCACCACGGTTTTCTCCTGGTGGCCAGAGCACGCAGATGATTGTCGGGGCGGATAGCACGGATGACCGAGCCATCCTGGATACCAGCGCTCACTTGTATGGCGCTTACCGTTTGCGTCGTGTCTATTATTCTGCCTTTAGTCCGATTCCCGATGCTAGCAAAATGTTGCCGCTCAAGGCACCGCCGCTGGTGCGCGAACACCGTTTATACCAGGCCGACTGGCTGTTGCGCTTTTACGGTTTCGATGCCGAAGAAATCATCACCGGCCAAGATGGCATGCTGGACCTGGATGTAGACCCTAAGACAGCCTGGGCGCTGCAACACCGCGAACAGTTTCCGGTGGATCTCAATCGCGCACCCAAAGCCATGCTGTTGCGTGTGCCCGGGCTAGGCGTTACCAGCGTCGTGCGCATTTTAGCTGCGCGCAAAGTACGCGCCATTCGCTATGATGACCTGACGCGCCTGCGGCTGTCTCTGAAAAAGGTGTTACCGTTTGTCGTGCTGCCGGATTACCATCCAGGGCGCAGCCTGGATGACAGCCACCTGAAACAGCGCCTGCAGCAATCTGTGCCAGTGCAACAGTTTGGCCTGTTTTAACCATTCATCCGCCTTAGTCGTGTCATTCTTTCATGCAGACCGTCCGCCTGACCAGTGAAACTGATATTGAAGATTGGCGCAATGCCGCCCGCGCCTTACTTTTGCAAGAGATCGCGCCTGAGCATATCCAGTGGCGAGTCGGACAGCAAACGCATGGCTTATTTGATTTGCCGGAAGATGAGATGACACCAAGCCAGCGGGTGAATCAACGTCCAACCCATCAATTCAAAGTCCCACGCGAGTTTATCGAGCTTTGCCGTCAGGTCATCCTGCATAGGGATCCATCGCGTTTTGCCTTGCTTTACCGCCTGCTATGGCGTTTGAAAGCGCAACCTAAACTGCTACAGCTATCAGTGGATCCTGATGTGGCAAAGGCGCAAGCCATGGTTAAAGCCGTCCGCCGCGATCTGCACAAAATGAAGGCATTCGTGCGCTTTAGAGAGATTGAGATGGAAAATGGTGAATCCGAGTTTGTTGCCTGGTTTGAGCCCAGCCATCATATTGTGGAAGCCTCCGCACCTTTTTTCACCGGGCGTTTTACCAACATGCGCTGGTCCATCCTCACGCCGGAAATCTGCATGCACTGGGATGGTCACAGGCTGAATTACACCACGGGTGCCAGCAAGGCCGATGCACCGGCCGAGGATGCCGGTGAAGAATTATGGCGGTCTTACTACCGCAGTATTTTCAACCCGGCGCGGCTTAAAGTCCCGGCCATGCTGGCGCAAATGCCCAAAAAATACTGGCGCAACCTGCCCGAAGCGCCACTGATTGCCGAGCTGATTGCAGACTCCTCGCCACGCATGCATGGCATGATCGTTGCACAGCCCACTGAACCTCAGCGCAAAATCGTGAAATATGTTGCGAAAGAGGAGAGCAGACGACTGCCTGCAGACGCAGGAGATATGATAAAGGCTTTGCGTGAACTCAACGAGACGATGCTGTCCTCAGCAGACTTTCCGCTCGCAGGTCATGCCACGCAGGCGGTATTGGGTCAGGGTGTTGCCCCCGCCACCCTCCTGTTGCTAGGCGAACAACCGCAAGAGCAGGATGACCTGGCGGGCCAGCCCTTTACCGGCCAGGCTGGCACATTGCTTGATCAAGCCCTCAATGCGGCAGGAATAGGGCGGTCTGATGTTTACGCTACCAATGTGCTTAAACACTATAAATTCAGGCTACAGGGGAGGCGACGCATTCCTTTAGCGCTTGATGAGTGGGATATCCAGACCTATTTGCCCTGGTTGCGGGCCGAGATTGAGATTGTCCGACCATCAGTGATCGTCGCCTTTGGTCCGATTGCGGCGCGTGCGCTTTATGGCAAAGGGGTAGAAATAGAAGCGCATGGTGGCAAGCTGTTACCACTGCCGGATGGCAGGCAGCTGTTGGTGACCTACAATCCTGCATTGATCTTGAGCATACGAGATCAGGCAACAAAACAGTTGCGTTACGAACAGCTGTTGACAGACCTGGCCATGGCCGCAAAAGCGGCCACGCAGCTGGCGCTTGAAAAAGGTTAAGCGGCCATCGCGCAACGATGCGCATATAGCTGCGAGAGTTCATCACGCAACAGTTTGCATGCCTCATCGTAAGTCACGCGGGAAAGCAGTATGCGGTCACCTTTGGCAGGCACAAACAGAAAGGATTGATTACTCACGTCGGTAATAAACTCACCGACGATGGCTTCATTGATCGTGACAACATCCAGGTTGGCGTGCGGTTCTGATTTTTTGAATTCTATTTTCATGAATATTGCCTTAGTCAGTCTCTTAACATAAAGCGTGGCTTCCGCAGAAGCCACCTCGTTTGCAGCATGATTCACCCTTAGACTTTCATGGGTAGTTTCCTCACGGCTGCTTATGAATAGATTAACGGCAAAAAATGAGTAAATTTATAGGGCAAATGCGCGATAATTTGTAGGAGTATCTTTACGTCTCCGGAGAGTTACTTTCCATTTCCAGCAACGTTTTCAAATCCTGCCGTCCTTGCTCCATCTGGCTGGATAACGCTTTGCGGTCATGCCTGATTTTCAGGGTGGCTTCCAGCTGCTCCATATCATGCTTTTCAAATTGTTTGATGATCCTGCCAGCCGCTGTGGCGGTTTCGCCTGTGATGATCAAGGACTGTTTGGCAGCTTCAAGTGAAGAATAAAAGGTTTCACGTATCGGGTGCAAATCCAGTTCACGTAAATCGAACGCATCGGTTCGGCTCCTTGCCCTCACCACAATTTTCACCTGTGGCCAGCGCTCCTTCACCAGTTTAGCCATCTCCAACGTGGCCTCGACATCATTGACAGCAATCACCAATAGTTTCGCTTCGGCAATCCCGGCTTCTTCGAGTATATCCAGCCGGGAGGCATCCCCGTAATAACAACGCCAGCCAAACTGGCGGGTCAAGTCGACCTGGTTAGGGTCGTTATCAATCAAGGTGGGCGTAATGCCTTTCGCGATTAACACCCGGCCAACAATTTGCCCAAAGCGTCCAAAACCGGCAATGATGACACTGTTATTTTCCGGGATCGCGTCTTGGGGGCGCTCTCCACATTGTAAATTCAGGAACCGGTCATACAGTAATAGCAGGATAGGCGTGACCAGCATGGAGACGGCGACAATGGCATTGAGGATATTGTAGGTTTCACGCGAGATAGAGTCCTGCGTCAAAGCCACGCCAAAAATCACAAACGCAAATTCGCCAATCTGAGAAATGGCGGCACCGAACAACAGTTTGTCGCGCAGCGGGTATTTAAACATTTGCCCCAATCCCATGAGTATCGCTAGCTTGGTGGCGACAATCAGCAGCGCAAAGCCAAAAATCAGCATGGGTTGGCTGGCTACCAGTGCCAGGTCGACCGTCATCCCCACCGAAATAAAAAACAAGCCCAGCAGCAGGCCTTTCACCGGCTCAATATCCAGCCTGAGCTCATAGCGGTATTCAGAGTCGGCCAGCAGTACCCCGGCCAGAAAAGTGCCCAATGCCATCGACAAGCCTACGGAGGCCATGGCCAGCGAAACGCCAATCACCAGCAATAGCGAAAAAGCGACAAACACTTCACGCATCTCTGTTTGTGCCACCATGCGCATAATCGGTCGCAACACGGTTTTGCTCGCCAGCACAATGGCTGCAATCACCGCGATGGATTGCGTGACTGCCCACAGATCAAATCCGGATGCGGTTTTATGCGGCGCAATAAACGCCAGCACCATAAAGAGCGGAATTACTGATAAATCTTGGAATAATAAAGTGGCAAATGCAGCCTGGCCGCCTTGCGTGTGTAATAGCTTTTTTTCAATCAGCGCCGTCAGGCCAATGGCTGTAGAAGACATGGCAACCCCCATGCCAATAATCAGCGCTTCAGGCCATGAAAAATGCAATAGATGAGCGATGATGGTGACCAGTGCAATCGTGACGGTGACCTGCATGCCACCCAGGCCAAATAGCAGCTTGCGTAGCTCCCATACCTTTTGCGACTCCAGTTCCAGGCCGATGAGGAACAGCATCAGCACCACCCCAAACTCGGCAAAGTGCAACACATGTTCGGGGTCAGCAATCAGTTTTAATGCAAAAGGGCCAATCAGGATCCCTGCAATCAAATAACCCAGCACCGATCCCAGGCCCAGCCTTTTAAAGATGGGTACCAGAATAATGGCGGAAGCAAGGTAGATAGCTGCCTGTACAAGAAAGTCGGAGTGATTCATGGATGCCTTTTAATGAGAACGAAGGTGTTTTCTGGCGTCTGGCTTGTTGAGGCTAAAGCCAGAGCTGTTTGAAGCAGAAAGTAACATATCGCTGCGGGCAGGTCGAGTATTGGCATGGCGCCATGTGACCATGATTAAGAGCCGTTTGCCGGATGAATCTGACAAGAAAATCAGAGTTTTACCCGTGTTGTAGGCGGGTAATTCCTTCTACACTGCGTTAACGCTTTTGATTAACCCTCCAACAATAACGTGAATCACAGGTTGCCTTCCATGTTGCCTCCAAATGAATATGCAGATCAAATTTTTGATGTATTACGGTTTTCCATAGACTTGGCGTGTACCGAACAGCATTGGTCTACCGTCAGCCGTGATGCTTTGGCCTTTGGCTTCACCCAACGCGATGTTTCTACGGCTTTTGCTTACGCACAGCGGTTTGATCTGTTTATCGCACCCGCCACGTTCATTAGCCTCAATTACCGCTCATTCGACCCCTCTGGGCCGTTCCGCACCTTGCCAGCGGTTAGTAAATTTGAATTAACGATGTCTGTAGAGGGTGAAATCGTCCGCGCTCACCAAAATGACTTTGATGAGCCTGTGGTCGCCACAGATACCTCCATATGGGGCGAGCTCTCGTTTACCTGATTTGCCTCACCTAGGGATCTAGCGCAGGTAACCCACCAAGGTATCCGCTTTTAAATTGCCGGGAGATGACAGCATGAAATATCTCAAGCAAATCAAATATTGGCTGATAGCCCTCGTGGGTTGGCAGGCGGGGCTCGCGCTCGCTACAGAACCGCAGCAATTGTTTGAACCCATCCGCTCCGTGCTGCAGCACCCCCGTTGCCAAAACTGCCATATCCCCGGTGACCAGCCATTGCAATTCGACGAAGGCAAACCACATGCCATGCTGGTGAAGCGTGGCCGTGCGGGCATAGGCATGCCCGCCATGGAATGCACCTCTTGCCACCAGCAGAAAAATTCGCCACCCGTGATGGGTGACCACGCTCCGCCAGGTGCACCGCATTGGCAGCTGCCACCTCCGGAAAACAAAATGGTGTTTATAGACCTCTCGCCCAGAGAGTTATGCATGGTCCTCAAAGACCCCAAGCGTAATGGCGGCAAGGATGGGCAAAAACTCATCTCTCATTTTGCTGACGACAAGCTGGTTGCCTGGGGATGGAATCCAGGCGGTAATCGTACGGTGCCACCCCTCACCAAAGAGCAAACCGTCGCAGCCGTGAAAGAATGGGTAAATGCCGGGATGCCTTGCCCGAATTAATGAGTTATCTGCATGGTTCCCACTGGCTTTGCTTGCATAAATAGCAGACAAATGAATCCTACTATTCATCCGTTAGGACATGCCTCATTAATTGCACCAACATTTGAAAACATGGATGTTGAGCACTGGTGAGGGCGTACTCACTATCGCCCAAACGCCGCACCTGTACCGGCACGCCCGCCAGCAACAGTTTCGCAGCATACGCTTCAGCTTCGTCCCTGAGCGGGTTGGATTCGGTGGTGATGACCGTGGCCGGGGCCAGCCCGGCCAGCCTACATGAGTGCACAGGCGAGGCATAAGGGTGCACGGCATTGCTGGCCACCTGGATATATTCAGCCCAGGCCCGGCGGCAAGGGCTATCCACCGTCATTTGCATAGAATGCGAGCTCTGCGAGGCATCCAGCATGGGGTTAATGAGGATTTGCCCGCGCAACTGGGCACGTTGTTTACCGCTCAACCCGCGGTCCCGGAACAACATTGCCACCACTGCCGCCAGGTTTCCACCTGCCTGTTCACCAGCCACAAACACCCGAGCCGCATCGCCACCGAGGGCGGCCGCCTGCTGGCTGATCCAGGCCAGCGCCTGGTAAGCCACCTCTATCGTGTCCGGAAAATGCAGCCTGGGCGCGAGGGGATAGTCCACACAAACTATCACCGCCTCTTCAGACAGCGCATTGGCAAGCGCATGCGCAGAGTCTATATTGCCGCAGTTAAACAGCCCGCCATGAAAAAACAACATGATGGGTTGTTTATATTTGGTGGGCGTACCAAACACCTGCAGCGCTACGGGTTCTGCAGTCACCAGCGATTTAAATGAAGTGGTCCGCATGGTTTTTTGCTTATTCGCTTAATCCAGCCTGGGTATTTGCATGCCGCGCTGCACGGCTGGCCGCTCACCCACCACGTTTAACCAGCGTTGCAAGGCAGGCTTGGTCGCCAGTGAGTCTTTCAACACCTCTTTCAGGTAGGTGGTGGCCGCCAGCGTCCAAGCATAACTGGCAATGTCGGCAATCGAGTACTCGTCACCCGCCAGGTAAGTGTGGCTTTGCAACTGTTTATCCATCACGGTCAACAAGCGGTCTGCTTCTTCGGTAAAGCGGGCAATGGCTAAAGGCGCTTTCTCCTGGCTACGCACGGCAAAAAAACCCAGCTGCCCCAGCATAGGGCCCAGGCCACTGGTCTGCCAGTGCAACCATTCAAACGCCGTGTAACGGGCCTGGCCGTGCGGTGCTAAAAACCGACCGTATTTTTCGGCCAGGTAGGTCAAAATTGCACCGCTCTCAAAAATGACGATAGGATCTTGGCCTGGTTCCGTGTCTATGATCGCCGGAATCTTGTGGTTAGGGGATATCGCGCTGAAATGGGCAGAAAACTGCTCCTGCTTGCCCAGATCAACCGGGCTCACCGCATAGTCCAGCCCCAACTCTTCCAGCATGATGGAGATTTTTCGGCCATTGGGCGTTGCCCATGTATATAGGTTGATCATTGTGTTCTCACTAATTAACGTAAACCGCCGCCCACCAGCAATTGCTCGCCAGTCAGCCAGTAGGAGTCTTCAGAAGCCAGGAAAGCCGCCACTGAGGCAATATCATTCGGTTGACCGGTACGGCCCAGTGGCGTTTGGGCCACATAGCCGCTCTCCATTTCAGAGCCAATCACACCCGCCGTTTGGGTGCCTTCAGTAGCGACCAGGCCAGGGTTCAAGGCATTCACACGAATCTTGCGTGGGCCTAACTCTTTGGACAACGAACCAGTGATGGCATCCACCGCGCCTTTGGTCCCGGTATACACTGCGGCGCCAGGAGGCGTTAAGCGGCTGACCACAGAACCAATATTGATAATGCTGCCGCCTTCAGGCAAATATTTGACCGCAGCCTGGGTTGTCAGCAACAAGCCCAGCACGTTGATATTGAATTGTTTGTGGAAATGTTCAGGCGTGATTTCTTCAATGCTACCAAATTCATAAATACCGGAGTTGTTGACCAAAATATCCAGCTTGCCAAAGTTGCTAATCGCCGCCTCGATAATCGCCTGTGCGTCTGCGGCTTCACTCACATTGCCACCCACAACCACCGCCTTGCCGCCGGCAGCTGCAATATCAGCCACCACTTTGTCTGCACCCGCTTTGCTCGACAAATAATTGACGACAACCGCTGCGCCATCACGGGCAAAACGTCTGGCAATTTCTGCACCAATACCTTTAGATGCACCAGTCACTACAGCGACTTTACCTTCAAGTTTCTTGCTCATAATAAATCTCCTAAATAAAAAGTGATGAAGTTGTTTGAAACTGGTGACCACTATAAATAAATAAAAATCACAGATAAATCACCTAAATATGCAATCACTGTGCTAATTTATTGGACAATCCGATTAAAAAGAGAATGTATGGACCGCTTTGACACCATGCTGGCATTCACAAGAGTGGTAGAGCTGGAGAGCTTTACCAAAGCCGCCCTGTCACTCAATTTGCCTAAAACCACCGTCTCGGCCCAGGTGCTGGCGCTAGAAAAACGCCTGCGCGTCAAACTGCTGCACCGCACCACTAGGCGCATTAGCGTCACCACCGATGGTGCCGCCTATTACGAGCGGGCCATCCGGTTATTAAACGAGCTCGAAGAAACCGAAGCCGCGCTTAACCAGGCTACCGTCACTGCAAAAGGGCGCTTACGGGTAGATGTGCCCACGCCATTAGGCCGGCTGGTGATTATTCCAGCCCTGCCAGACTTTTTAAAAAAATACCCTGAGATACAACTCGAAATCGGCTGTGACGACAGGCCGATTGACCTGCTCGAAGAAGGCGTCGATTGCGTCATCCGCATCGGCAATCTGCTAGATTCCAGCCTGGTCGCCCGCCGGGTAGGCACCATGCAATTTCTACTCGTCGCCTCGCCAGACTATTTAAAAACCTACGGCACCCCGCAAACTCCGGACGATCTGCAACGCCACCAGGCCGTACACTTTTTTTCATCCAAAACTGGCAAAGTCCGCAACTTCATCCTGCAGCAAGATGGCGAAGAACAAGAAATCCCCACCATACGCAAGCTGGCCATTAATAACGGTGATGCCATCGTCGCCGCCGCCCTCGCAGGCATAGGCGTCTGCCAGTTGCCCACCTTTATGGTGCAAGGCTATTTAAATGACGGCAAGTTAGAAAAAGTGCTGAATGATTACGGGGTGGGGAGTTTGCCGATTAATGCGCTCTATCCGCAAAACCGGCATTTATCCTCGAAGGTGCGGGCGTTTATTGAGTGGGTGGCGGAGTTGTTTGCGGAGTGCCGATTGCTTCAAACCTCAGCTAAAAATGAGCAAGCTGGGCAAAAATAACAATCATTATTCAAGAGGCTGGCGAATCGAAGACAACATCCAAATTTCAGAGGGTGTTTGTTTGATGCCAATAAGTTAATATCTTGGCTCAAACGAGTTTTAAGATTTTATTAAGTAGCATGGGTGCAGAATCCTTAGCGATGGGTCAAGAAATAGAAAATGGCAAAAGAAGATAACAAAAATATTAAGGGTGATCACTTAGGTTTTGAGGCTGATCTTTTCAAGACTGCCGACAAGCTGCGCGGCAATATGGAGCCTTCCGATTACAAGCACGTTGCGCTTGGGCTGATCTTCCTTAAGTACATCTCCGATGCCTTTGAGGCTAAGTACAAAGCTTTGTTAGCTGAGGATGCGCGTGCAGCGGAAGATAAAGACGAATACTTGGCAGACAATGTGTTTTGGGTGCCCAAAGAAGCGCGCTGGTCTCACCTGCAGGCTAACGCCAAGCAGCCCAGCATCGGCACTTTGATAGATGATGCAATGCGTGCCATTGAGAAGGACAACGAGTCGCTCAAAGGTGTGCTCTCCAAAGACTACGCCCGCCCAGCACTGAATAAGGTGATGTTGGGTGAGCTGATTGATCTTATCTCTGGTATTGCACTCAATGAAGAAGGCGACCGCTCCAAAGATGTCCTTGGTCGGGTGTATGAGTATTTCCTTGGGCAATTCGCTGGCGCTGAGGGTAAGCGTGGCGGCGAGTTTTACACCCCGCGTTCAGTCGTGCGAGTACTGGTCGAGATGCTTGAACCATATTCCGGCCGGGTCTATGACCCCTGTTGCGGCTCGGGCGGCATGTTTGTACAGTCGGAAAAATTTGTGCAGGAGCATGGCGGCCGCATTGGCGATATTGCAATTTACGGCCAGGAGTCGAACTACACTACCTGGCGACTGGCTAAGATGAACCTGGCCGTGCGCGGCATTGACTCCGACATCCGATGGAACAACGAGGGCAGTTTTCATAAAGATGAACTGCGCGACCTCAAAGCTGACTACATCCTCGCCAATCCGCCATTCAACATCTCCGACTGGGGCGGTGACCGCCTGCGTGAAGACGTACGCTGGAAATTCGGCGCACCACCTTTGGGCAATGCCAATTACGCGTGGCTGCAGCACATCTACCATCACCTCGCCCCGTTTGGCACAGCAGGCGTGGTGTTGGCTAATGGCTCAATGAGTTCCAATACCTCTGGTGAGGGTGATATCCGCCGCGAAATGATAGAAAAAGACGTGGTGGATTGTATGGTTGCCCTCCCAGGTCAGCTTTTTTATTCAACGCAAATCCCCGCCTGTTTGTGGTTTCTGGCACGTGACAAATCCAATGGCCGTTCTGGTAAAGCACATCTGCGCGACCGGCGGGGGCAGGTGCTATTTATTGACGCCCGAAAACTTGGAGTGCTGGTGGATCGTACTCGGCGTGAACTCACTGATGAAGAAGTGCAAAAGATCGCCAACAACTACCACGCCTGGCGGGGTGAGAAAGATGCGGGGGAATACGCTGACGTGGCGGGTTTCTGCAAATCGGTAACGTTGGATGATATTCGTAAGCACGGACATGTGCTGACACCAGGCCGCTACGTGGGCGCTGCTGAGCAAGCTGAGGATGGCGAACTATTCGAGGAGAAAATGCAGCGACTTTCCGCACTTTGGCGTGAGCAGCGCGCCAAAGCAGCCAAGATAGATGGGGTGATTGATGCGAACCTGAAGAGGCTTGGATATGGCGAGTGAGTGGCAGGAATTTCAACTTGGAAAAATCTGCCTAAAGATTGGCAGTGGAGCGACTCCCCGTGGTGGTAAGGATGTTTATAGGGGCGGCAATACAGCTCTAATACGTAGCCAAAACATTTATAACGACCGTTTTGCAACAGAAGGTTTGGCTTACATCGACGATTCCCAAGCGCATGAGTTGCGTAACGTCATAGTTGAGAAAAATGATGTGCTCCTAAATATTACAGGCGACTCAGTGGCTCGTTGTTGTCAGGTTAATCCAGATTTTTTGCCTGCACGCGTAAACCAGCATGTTGCAATAATCCGTACACACTCTGACGTGCTGGACGCGCGTTTTCTGCGGTATGTTCTCGTTAGTCCCTCCATGCAAGACCATTTATTGGCTCTTGCTTCCGCTGGCGCGACGAGAAATGCACTTACCAAGGCGATGATCGAGTCCTTGGTTATTAAGGCTCCGCTCATTGACGAACAACGCGCTATCGCTCACATCCTCGGCACGTTGGACGACAAAATCGAACTCAACCGCAAGCAGAACGAAACGTTGGAAGCGATGGCTCGCGCTTTATTCAAGGCGTGGTTTGTGGACTTTGAACCGGTGCGCGCCAAGATCGAAGGCCGCTGGCAGCGCGGCCAGTCGCTGCCCGGACTGCCCGCGCATCTTTATGATCTCTTCCCCGACCGTTTCGTTGAATCGGAGTTGGGGGAGATTCCAGAAGGATGGGAGATAACCGACTTTGGCGCTGTTTCTCTTTGTTTTGATAAATACAGAATTCCGTTATCAAGCAAACAGCGAGAAAACAGGAAAGGCCTTATTCCATATCATGGTGCAACAAGTGTGATGGATTTCATTGATGAGTATATTTTCGATGGAATCTATTTATTGCTTGGAGAGGACGGATCGGTATTAAAAGAAGATGGAACGCCGTTCATTCAATATATTTGGGGAAAGTCATGGGTTAACAACCATGCCCATGTCTTGCAGGGAGCAAATGGGTTATCGACTGAACATCTGATGTTATTTATTGCATCACAGAACATTACTGCTTATGTGACGGGTGCCGTTCAACTCAAGTTAAATCAGAAGAACATGAATAGCATACCCTTTGTTAAAGCGCGTAATGAAATCAATTTAGACTTCACTAAATTGATAGCGCCTTTATTTGATCAATATCGCCAGCTATCTGAACAGTCTATCGCCCTTGCTAAGCTCCGTGACACGCTGCTGCCAAAGCTTATTTCCGGCGAGTTATGCGTGCCAGATGCCGAACGCATCATAGAGAATGTTGCATGAAAGTGCTATTTCCACTAGATGACAAAATACAATTTGCAGAAGCTATTTCTCATGCTTTGTATAATGCCTTCCGCAATTTAAAGCTTTCAGAACCTCAACTGGTTGCTAATTTAGTTTGCAAGTTGCCTAAATACCTAAATGCAATTCACCTTTCTGGGACAGCAAAAATAAAAGCAGGTGGTGTTTTCGTTCATGCACGACCTTTCGTAACTTGCGATTCATTTCCTGAACTAAAACCCAAGTCTGTCGAAATTGGCGACCTTTTACTAATCCGAACTCTAGTGGTGAGTGGCAAAGTAGAAGAAAGGCGAGCTTTGCTTCTACAGGCAAAAAAAGCAGACTGCATTCCGGCAACACCTGACAATCAGAATCAATGGCATCTCTATGAGCAATGGCCACGATTCACATATGCTTTAAGGTCAGGCGGTTTAACTGGAAAATCGCGGCGTATCAAAGAGCCGGATATGTATGATGCTACAAAATATCTTTTGATTGGCACCGATCAAATTACAAGCAACAAATATTGTGAAGAATGGCCGTTTTATTGGCCTTTTTTATGGCCAGAACCATCTATTCATCACACAGCACAACCAACAAAGCCTGAAATCAGTCGATACAAATGTTTTGCTGGAGAGCTTCTGGATTTTCTGGTTGGAAATGCAGGCAAGGTATTTGATACACCCAGACCAAGAACAAGGGGGTGGGATCGGTTTGTTTATGACTTGATAGATGAGACGGCCAAGGCAAAAACTATTTTCATGGGACGTGCGGCTGGAGGAGCAACAAAATCTGAACGGGGTAGTGGGATATACGTCAGCAAATTCGCGAATAAAGCCGATTACTTTCTGGTTGCTGGCATCGATGATGGTGAAGATGATAATTCCAATGTGCCACCAGAAGTTTCTGATCAATGGAGCGAAGATGGTGGAGGTGGCGGAATATCAATTATCGAATTCGTTGTGGAGCATGATGAAGTCTGATGCCCGTATGCATCAGTGTAGTGGAATATAACTTGTTATATGGCCACCTACACATGCACAAAAATTTCTGTTTTTTGAACATATTGCAGCTATCATGTTAAAAATATCTAATTTTATTAACACGATGAACAAGTCATGTTAACGCCGAGCTATATCATTCCCTCTCTGCCGCCAGTCGGTGTCGATTTTGATGCCCCTGTGTTGCTGAAAGCATTGACATTGGCTCACCGACACTTGGCGGAACTGAAAGGCTGCGCTAAGAGCATCCCCAATCAGGGCATCCTGGTCAGCACATTGGCTTTGCAAGAGGCTAAGGCGAGCTCGGAAATTGAAAGCTATGTGACCACGCAGGATGAGCTGTTTCAGGCAGATTTGCAGTTGGCAGCAGGGATATCAATAGCAGCTAAAGAAGTTTCGCGTTACCGTGAAGCCTTGATGTTGGGCTACGAGCGGATGCGTGAACAACAGGGGTTGTTGACCAATGGTTTGCTAATTAGCTTGTTTCAAATGCTGAAAAATAGCGCAGAGGAATTTCGTCAAACACCGGGCACGGTACTTAAAAACGACAAAACGGGTAAGACGGTGTTTGTACCACCGCAAGACGCGGCGGAGATTTTGCAGCATATGCATGCGCTGGAACACTTTATCAATACGACTGAGGATGGGCTGGATGATTTGTTGAAAATGGCAGTGATTCATCATCAGTTTGAGAGCATTCATCCATTTAGCGATGGCAATGGGCGTATTGGGCGGATAGTGAGTGTACTTTATCTGAGTAAAACGGGGCTGCTAGAGGCGCCGGTGCTTTATCTGTCGCGCTTTATCAATCACCATAAGACGGATTATTACCGTCTGCTGCAGGCTGTGCGTGATCAAGGTGATTGGCAAGCATGGCTATTGTTTATGTTGCAGGCCGTGGCTGAAACGGCACAGACTACCGTGGTGCTGGTTGAGGGAATGCGTGAGTTGATGGCGGAAACCAAGCAGCGTTTACGGCAGGAGTTGCCCAAACTCTATTCTCAGGATTTACTTAACAACTTGTTTCGGCACCCTTATACGCGCATTGAGTTTGTACAGCGTGACCTCGGCATCACCCGCCAGACAGCGGCTAAATATTTGAAGCAGCTCGCGGCCAAGGGCATCGTGCAGGAGTTTGCACAAGGCAAGCATATGTATTTTATTAATACACCACTGGTGAGATTGCTCACTGAAGGGGAGCGCTAATGGCATTTTTATCCGAAGCGCAAGTGGAGCAAACACTATTGGATCAACTGCAGGCACTGGGTTACAACATTGCGTGCGAAGAAGACATTGGCCCAGACGGCAAGCAGCCGGAGCGAGAAAGTCACAATGAGGTGATACTCAAACAGCGGTTTGAGGACGCTGTAGCACGGTTGAACCCGAGTTTGCCAGCTGAGGCGCAAAACGATGCGTTGAGGCGAGTGATGCAATCTGAACTGCCATCGCTGCTTGAAGAAAACCGCCGCATCCATAAGCTGATAACGGAGGGTGTAGACGTTGAGTACTATGCGAACGATGGTACGCTGACGGCGGGCAAAGTTACTCTGATTGACTTTGAGCACCCAGAGCATAACGATTGGCTAGTGGTGAGCCAGTTTGTGGTGATTAACGGCCAAAGCAATCGTCGGCCCGATGTGGTGATATTCGTCAATGGCTTACCGTTAGGCGTAATAGAACTCAAGGCGCCGGGAAGTGCAGGGGCGCATTTATTGGGTGCATTCAACCAGCTACAGACTTATAAGCAGCAAATCCCCGCGTTGTTTAATACCAATGCGCTGCTGGTGACTTCAGATGGCATTGCGGCACGGGTTGGGTCGCTCTCAGCAGACCTTGAACGCTTTATGCCTTGGCGTACCACCGAGGGTACGGATGTTGCGCCTAAAGGTGCGCCAGAACTCTCGACATTGATTGAAGGCGTATTCGAGCAGCGCCGCTTACTGGCTTTGCTACGCGATTTCAGCGTGTTTGGTGAAACGGGTTCTGGATTGGTCAAAATCATTGCAGGTTACCATCAGTTTCATGCAGTACGGCATGCGGTTGCTTCGACGATTCGCGCTTCAGCATCTATTCAAGGCGCAGCGCAAGATCCAGCCGATTATGGCTTGCCGAGTGTGAAGACACAGAGCCAAGGTGACAAACGTGCAGGGGTCATCTGGCATACGCAAGGGTCAGGCAAAAGTTTCTTGATGGCGTTTTATGCAGGGCAACTGGTGCGGCATCCGGCCATGGCAAACCCGACACTGGTTGTACTGACTGACCGCAACGATCTTGATGATCAGCTATTTGCCACTTTTTCGATGTGCCGTGATTTGATCCGGCAGACGCCGATACAGGCCGAAAGCCGCGAAGATTTACAGAAGGTGTTAAACCGCGCCTCGGGTGGTGTCATTTTTACGACGTTGCAGAAGTTTGGCGAGGTCACAGAGCCGCTTACCACAAGACGCAACGTGGTCGTCATCGCGGATGAAGCGCACCGCAGTCAGTATGGCTTCAAAGCCAAGGTGGACGCCAAGACCGGCGAGATTTCTTATGGCTTTGCCAAGTACATGCGCGATGCACTACCGAATGCATCATTTATCGGTTTTACAGGCACGCCGATTGAAGCGGACGATGTGAACACACCATTAGTATTCGGTAATTACATCGATGTTTACGACATTAGCCGTGCGGTGGAAGACGGTGCCACAGTGCCGATCTACTACGAATCGCGGCTAGCGCGGATTGAGCTTGATGAGGAAGAGAAGCCAAAAATAGATGCCGAGGTGGAGTATCTCACCGAAGAAGATTCCGAGGCCGACCAAGAGCGCTTGAAGAAGAAGGGGTCTACGATTGAAGCCCTGGTTGGCAGCGATAAAAGGCTGGCATTGGTCGCCAAAGACATGGTTACCCACTTTGAAGATCGGGTAGCTGCGTTAGATGGTAAGGCCATGGTGGTGTGTATGAGCCGCCGCATTTGCGTCAAGCTCTACGATGAGATCATCAAGCTTCGCCCAGAATGGCACAGCACCGATGATAATGCAGGCGCACTGAAGATTGTGATGACCGGAGCGGCGAGTGACCCTAAGGAATGGCAACAGCATATCGGCAATAAGGCTAGACGTGATTTATTGGCCAAGCGCGCACGTGATCCGCAAGACCCACTCAAGCTTGTGATTGTGCGGGATATGTGGCTCACCGGTTTTGACGCACCTTGTATGCATACGATGTACGTGGATAAACCGATGCAAGGTCACGGACTGATGCAGGCGATTGCGCGCGTGAACCGCGTGTTCAGAGACAAACCAGCCGGTCTCATTGTGGACTACATCGGCATTGCGCAAAACTTGAAGTCTGCCCTACAGCAGTATTCTAAAAACGATCAGGAAAACACTGGCATTGATGAAGCTGAAGCCATTGCAGTGATGCTGGAGAAATATGAAGTTGTGAGGGATATGTACCACGGCTACAACTATGCCTCTGCGATGAATGGCACACCACAAGAACGTCTGGTGATGATGGCCGGGGCGATTGAGTGGATTCTCGACCTGCAGCAGAAGCTGGCGGCGAAAGAAAAAACGAATGAAGGCAAAAAAAATGCTCATCGTCGATACCAAGATTCGGTACTAGCATTGTCCAAAGCATTTGCTTTGGCATCAGCCTCTGATGAAGCACGTGATATCCGAGAGGAAGTTGGCTTCTTTCAGGCGATTCGAGCCGCGTTGGTGAAGAGCAGTACAGGATCGGGTGTCACCCAGCAGGAGCGCGAGCTGGCCATTCAGCAGATTGTCAGTCGTGCCGTAGTTTCGACCGAGATCGTGGATATTCTTGCCTCCGCTGGTATCAAGAGCCCGGACATCTCTATTCTTTCTGATGAGTTTCTGGCTGAAGTACAGCAGATCGAGCGTAAGAACCTTGCATTGGAAGCTTTGCGTAAGTTAATCAATGACGGCATTCGATCACGTAGTAAAGCTAACGTGGTGCAAACCAAGGCGTTTTCGGAACGATTGGAAGATGCTGTGGCACGCTATCACGCGAATGCGATTACGACTGCCGAGGTGATACAAGAATTGATTCAACTGGCCAAGGATATACGTGCAGCCCGTCAGCGAGGTGAGGAATCAGGACTATCTGATGAAGAAATTGCTTTTTATGATGCCCTGGCAGAAAACAACAGCGCTTTAGAGGTGATGGGCGACGATAAACTAAAACTGATCGCACACGAGTTGCTAGTAAGCCTTCGCGAAAATGTCACTGTGGACTGGGCACATAGGGATTCCGCTCGGGCACGTATGCGTGTACTGGTAAAGCGTATTTTACGGAAGTATGGCTACCCACCTGATCTGCAAGATGCTGCTGTGCAAACGGTACTACAGCAAGCCGAAGCTTTGTCGTCAGGATGGAGGTTTTAATTACAGGAATCACTCACTTCTACTTATCAAAAGATTATGCGGTTGTCTCAGTCCCTTTGAGCTGTCAAGGAACCCTTGACAGCTCAAAGGGAGAAAGAGTTAGAGGTATGCTATGGAAAATCAAGAACCCACCCGCGAAGAAATAAACGCCTTTAAAGGCGCCACCGTCCTGGAGTTTGGCGCTACTTGGTGCGGCTACTGCAAGGCAGCACAATCTACAATCACGTCTGAATTGATTAGCTTTCCAAATATCCGCCACATTAAAATCGAAGATGGCAAAGGCCGCAGGTTGGGCAGGTCGTTTCAGGTGAAGTTATGGCCGACGCTGATTTTGATGAAAGATGGCGTTGAGCTGAAGCGCTTGGTGCGGGAGATTGACGCAGGGGAGTTGAAATCTGGGTTGGCGTTGATTTCAGCGTAGCAAGTGGGTGGGTAGCTTAGGTTTCTTGAACATGAGGCCCCATGAGGCTTGCATGTCAATTTCATCAAAGGGTTTGGGTTTACTAAAAAAGTAGCCTTGTACCACTTTGCAGTCGTAGCTTTGTAAATACTTGGCTTGGGCGGCAGTTTCCACGCCTTCTGCCACCAATTCTTTACCCAGGCTTTTTGCCATGGAGATAATCGCCTGCACAATCAGCCGGTGGTCGTTGTTGTCTGCAATGCCTTGCACAAACGACTGGTCAATTTTAATTTCGCTGACGGGGAATTTGTTTAAATAACTGAGCGCTGAATAGCCGGTGCCAAAGTCATCTAGCGAGATTCTAAAGCCCATGCGATCAAGGGATTTTAAGGTTTTTTGAATATGCAGGTTGTCGCTCAGCAGCAGGCTTTCGGTGATCTCTAAGGTGATCCATGCCGGGTTGCAGTGGGTTTTCTTTAACAGGTGCCGGATGGAGTTGAGCAGGTTGTTATGGATAAACTGGCGGCTGGATAAGTTGATGGCGACGGTGATGGGATCTGTGCGACCGGTGTTCCACCTGACGGCATCTTTAAAGGCGGTTTGCATGATCCACTCACCGATCTCAATAATGAATCCTGAGTCTTCTGCAATGCCGATAAACCGGTTTGGCGGAATCATTTCGCTGTGATTGCGGTGCCACCTTAATAGCGCTTCTACACCTACAATTTTGTCTGTCTCTAAATTCACCTGTGGTTGGTAGTGCAGCAAAAACTCATCGTTTTGTAATGCATTGCGCAGCGAACGCTCAATGTCTATGCGCTCTATGGTGGTTTGCGAGAGGTCGGGGGAGTAAAACTGGTAGTTGCTTCTGCCTTGTTTTTTGGCCTTGTACATGGCGATATCGGAGTACTTCACAATATCGCTGGCATTGCTGCTATGGTCTGGGCAGATCACGATGCCTATGCTGGCGGAAATAAACAGTTCAGTGCCACGGATCAGGATGGGTTGCTTGATGGACTCAAGCACTTTTTTTGCAACCAGCCCGGCATTTTTAGGGTCTTGCACGTCTGAGAGCACGATGGCAAATTCGTCGCCGCCCAGGCGGGCAACGGTATCGGTAGGTCTGACTGAACGCTCAATTCGCCTGGCCATTTCATAAAGCAGCAGGTCGCCTTCCGCGTGGCCAAGCAAGTCATTCACCGCTTTAAAACCATCCAGGTCCAGCATCAGAAATGCAAATGAGGACGCTGCGCGCTGCGTTTTTTTAATGCAGTGATCTAGGACTTCGAGCAATGAAATGCGGTTGGGTAGGCGGGTGATGGAGTCAAAATAAGCCAAGTGATGAATGCGGTCCAGGTTCTCATAGGACTGCGTCATATCTTGCCCGATGGCGATGACGGCAATGACTTCGTTGATGGCATTAAATTCGGGCGTCAGCACCGTATCCATGATTTTGTGCTTGCCATGTTGGGTGGTCAGCCGGAAGGCAACATGCTGGTTTTGGCCGCTTTGGAAAACCTCACGTATACTTTTTTCCAGCGCTTTGGCAGAGGCCCCACCAGGATATTGCGAGGGGGATTTGCCGATCATGCTGGCGGAATCCACTTCATAAAACAGCGAGTTAGCTTTATTGAGAAAGATACGCTCACAGTTGCGATTGTATTTGGCAATGCAATTGGATGAATTTTCTACGATGGATTTGTATTCGTTTTCTTTTTGGATATTTTCCGTCACATCCCTGGCGTAACCCAGCGAGCCGACCACTTTGCCATCGACCACCACGGCTGATTTATAAGACTCTATCCAGTAATACTCGCCATCTGCGTTTTTAATGGGCACAGTGACGGCACTGGGGGAGGTGCTAGCCATGGCTTTTTGATCGCCATCGACATATTCCTGGGCTAAATCGGGCGGAAAAAAATCAAAATCGGTTTTGCCTATCAGCTCGGCACTTGATTTGACGCCTACCATGTTGGCATAGGCAGTATTCGCCACCAGGATGCGGCTGTCCTCATCCTTGAGCCAGACCATGAATGGAAAGTTATCAATCAGGGTCTGGATATATTGATCACTCTCAATATTTTGATTTTTAATATTTTTCATAAAATGAATGAATATCTGATGATTTTTATCGTCCCGGTATAAATATATTCCTTAAATTGTTTTCGGTCATATTTAATTTTTCTTAAATATCAATATGTTGCCACGCAAGTCAATTCTTCAACCATGTTTGTCACGCCAATAAAAAAGGCTCCATGTGGAGCCTTTTTGTCAGCAGGGTGAATCAGCACAAGTCATCCAGACTAGTCGGTTCGCAGATGCGAGCGTCTTCTTTTTCTGCCCGCATTTTTTTAGCCATCTCATAGCTCATTTTCCGGAGCCGCATGACGGATCCCAGTGGGCGGTGAGAGGTAATTCCATGCCAGGGTGAAAACAGCATGCCTTCATCTACCACATGCGAACGGTAAGGGCTCCAGGCAATTTGTGGCTTGGCAGTGATGCGTGCAACCGGCACATAGGGCGAGCTCTCTTCTGACCAGATCACGGTGGAGTCTTCAATCGGCATTTTGTGGATGTCTGTGCATAATTGTACGCGCATTTCCCAAACGGCAGTCCGCGACACAAAGAAATCGACAATCGATTTTCTGAGCCCGTCTGAGGCAAACAGGTCTATGGGTTTATTGGTGAGGGCAATCAGCTCTGGCGCAATGGGGACAAAAGCAATTTTAGCCATGTAATTGCCGTACATGATCGGGTCTTGGCTAAAGTAGGTTTCACCGAGGATATTGGTTTCCTGGGCTTGGTGCAGGTTTTTGATCAGTAATTGCTGACCATTCCGCAGCGAGTCTATCAATTTTGCAGTGGAGCGGAATATTTGCGATAAAAAGTGGCGGAACTCTGTGCTGGTATCTGGTGTGCAAGCGATGTGCTTGAGGTTAGAAAGGAACACTTGTACGCTGGATGACATAAAGCTGGCGCCATTCACAAATAAAAAGTCTTGGGTGATGGCTTCTTCGCTCCCGGGGAGTCTTTCGCCCTCTACACCGAGCACCTTGATGGCCAGGCTGCGCGGTGTGCAGGTTTTGTCATGCAGGATATCACCCGGCACGGTGGAAAAACGCATGACCAGTGGTAAGTTTTTAGGTTTGGCAAAAATGCCTTGGGCAAATGGCGCGGGCAAGTTATCGTAAATTTCCATTTCGGCAGAAATCAGGCCATGGCTTTTCACATGCACGCTACGTGCACTATAGGTTGACTGCCCATAACTGATTTCTGAGATTTTACGTAAGGTGTATTGCAGGTTATCGCGACTCTGCGTTTCGCTCTCTTCCAGCACCTCAAACCCGGGTTGGTATTTGAGGGGGGAAATTCCGATATGACTAGTCTGTTCCATGACAACCCCCACTTGTTTGAACCAGTTTGCCGGTCACTTATTGCAATGATTAAGTTCGCAAACCTGGGTAATTCTTTATTGAAAATTTGGTCACGTGTTTGTTGGCCTATGCGTTCAAGTGTCTTTGGTTTCGCCGGCCTTTTTGCGTTGCTTGTTGACGATGCGGGCGGCCACTTCTTCTTCGCGGCCGGGGTAGCGGTGCTCTTTTTTAAACTCGGTTTTGAGTTTGTCGTATTCGTGTTCGCGCTTGGGGCTGGATCCTCTAGGCATTTGCATACTCCTTCTAAGTTGAGTACAAACGGCAGCCGTTAAGGCTGCCGTGTTTGTCTTGTTGTGAAGTTCAATTCGAAAATATTTCGACATGAACTTACAAACGCGACAATTGCAGATTACGCTGATAGGCCTGAATACTTAATAAGCAGAAATCCTATTGTGATGTAGGAAACGCTTTATGAACAAATACTTGCAATGGATACATTTAGACAAAAGTATTGTTAAAAGATTCACGCCATTGCAAGTTTTTTGCTATTTGGCTTGCAGGGCATTAAAAGCGGTCATCAGGTTGCGGTAGTCTGGAATATGGTTGGCGCATAAAGTGCCTAAACCTTCGATATCACGACGCCAATCCCGGTGCAGTTCGCAGGCGACCCCAAACCAGCTCATGAGTTGAGCACCCGCAGACGACATACGGTCCCAGGCAGCATCGCGGGTGATTTCGTTAAAAGTGCCTGAGGCATCGGTCACCACAAACACTTCAAAGCCTTCTTCAATCGCAGCAAGTGCAGGGAAAGCGACGCAGACCTCAGTCACTACGCCAGCGATAATCAATTGCTTTTTACCGGTGGCCTTGATGGCTTTGACAAAGTCTTCATTATCCCAGGCATTGATCTGGCCGGGGCGGGCGATATAAGGCGCATCAGGGAACAAGGCTTTCAGTTCCGGCATCAGCGGGCCGTTAGGGCCGGTTTCAAAGCTGGTGGTCAAAATGGTAGGCAGGTTAAAAAACTTGGCAGCATCGGCCAGGGCCAGCACGTTGTTTTTGAAACGGTCTGGCTCGATATCGCGTACCAGTGAAAGCAGGCCGGCTTGATGGTCTACCAGCAATACTACTGCATTGTCACGGTCCAGGCGTACGTAAGGTTTGTTGTTCATGATAAATATCCTCTCAAGATTAAGTGTCGTTGTTTGGAGATCACCGCCGCCAGCGGTCATGCTAAAAGTACTGGCGGCTGAGTCTCCGGTTTTAAAAGTGGTTGAATGTTTTAAAGTTAAGCGGTAGCAAAACGGCCCTGGTTGTAGTCATTAATGGCCTGGTCAATTTCTTCCCAGCTATTCATGACAAACGGACCATGACCGACGACAGGCTCATTCAGCGGTTCACCGTTCAATAACAGCAATACGGTGTCTTGCTGTGCCTGCAATACCAGCTCGTTGCCTTCGCGCTGCATCACGGCCAGCTCGGCAGGACGGATGGTATGCACCTCGCCGGTTTTCACCGCGCCATGCAGCACAAAAATGGCGGTGGTATGGCCTTCCGGCAGGGTGAAGGTGGTGCGTGTGCCGGCATTGAGGCGCACATCCCACACATTCATGGGGCTGAAGGTGTTGGCTGGGCCTTTTTGGCCTGCATATTCACCCGCGATCACACGTACCTTGCCTGCTTCACCGGGCAATGCGATCTCTGGTATCTGCTCACGCGTGATGCCTTGATAACCTGGTGCCGTCATTTTGTCCTTGGCCGGCAGGTTGACCCACAACTGGATCATCTCAAACGGACCACCGCTACGTGCATAGTCATCGCCATGATATTCCTCATGGATAATGCCTTTGCCAGCGGTCATCCACTGCACTTCACCGGGGCCTATGGTGCCGCCCGCATTGGTGGAGTCATGGTGTGATACCTGGCCGTCATAGACAATGGTCACGGTTTCAAAGCCACGGTGCGGGTGCTGGCCGACACCACGGCGTTGAGTCGTGGGTTCAAAGCTGGCTGGGCCGGCATAGTCCATGAGCAGGAATGGTGAAATCTGTTCGGCGATATCACGGTATGAAAAAATGCTCTGTACCGGAAAGCCGTCACCCACCCAGTGATTACCATTGCTACGTTTGATAAAAGATAGCTTTTTCATGGTGTTTCCTTTCAAAAATTTATTGATTCGTTGTTCGTGATTGCATGGTTCACACTATAAACAGATGACTTTTAATACACTAGATGGTTAAATGTGAAATAACTTTTCAATTAAATGAACAATAGGCCATGGACTTTAACGAAGCCGCGGTATTTGTGAGAGTGGTACAGGCGGGCAGCTTTAGCGCTGCAGCCCGGCAACTAGGGTTGCCCACTTCGACCATCAGCACTCGGGTGGCCCGGTTAGAAAAACGGCTGGGGGTGACCTTGCTGCAACGGACCACGCGCAAGCTCAACCTGACCGAGGCGGGGACGCTGTATTTTGAGCATGCCTCAACCGGCCTGGGGTATTTGCTGGAGGCTGAGGCTGCACTGGATGAAGCACGACAGCAGCCGCAAGGGGTGTTAAAAGTCACAGCCCCCGCCGACTTGGGTGATGCCTTGCTCGGCGGCCTGATTGCACAGACGCAGCAGACTTATCCGGCTTTGTCGCTGGAGCTGATGTTGACTGAGCGGTATGTAGACCTGGTGGCAGAAGGCGTGGATGTGGCGATACGTACGGGCGAACTGCGAGATTCAAGCCTGATTGCCAAATCACTGGGCACCATACAATGGGCATTGTTTGCCAGCCCGCAATATCTGCATGAGGCTGGCGCAATTGCCTCGCCAACAGACCTGGGTCAACATCAATGTGTGCAGTTCACGCCCATGGGCCGTCATCATTGGGATTTGCAACGCGGCACCACGGCAATCCGCGTGCCTTTGGCAGCACGTACGCTGGTCAATAGTATAGGCGTCGTGCGGGCCATGGCCGAAAGCGGGCAGGGGGTTGCCTTATTGCCCACCTTTATTTGCCAGCCGAGTGTCCAGGCGGGCGAGTTACAAAGAATATTGCCTGAGTGGCGTGGGCAGGCAGATGCGGTGCACCTGGTGTACCCTAAACAGCGCTTTATGCCACCCAAATTACGTGGTTTTATTGACCTGGCAGTGGCTAGTTTAAAGCCTCTACTAAATTCCTAAAAAACACATTATTTTTCAGGCGAGGAGCCTTTGCATGACAAACAATGCCTCTTTAACCCCGGAAACAAAAGGTGCCAGCGTGGTGATTACGCATCATGTGAATCCGGCATTGCAGGCCGAATATGAAACCTGGTTACAGGAGATCGGCCCGGTATGCCGGTCATCGGCAGGCCTGCTCGACTGGCATATTATCCGACCCATTGCCGGCTATACCGATACCTACTCGGTGATGATTCGCTATGAAACCGAGCGGCACCTCACGCAATGGCTGGACTCTCCCGAACGGCAAGCGCTGATTGCCAAAGCGGCCCACTTACTGGCTGGGCAGGAAGAATATCAGGTTAGCAGTGGCCTGGACTTCCTGTTTATGCAGCCTAATGCTTCGTCCACCAAACCGCCCGTGCGCTGGAAGCAGTTTCTGCTGACCTGGTCGGCGATTTTCCCGCTGGTAAGTGTGGTGCCATTGCTGGTGGTGCCTGTACTGGATGCTGCTGGCCTGCCGCAAAACCATGTGGCACATACCTTTTTTGTGACTGCCGTGGTGGTGGCACTCATGGTGTATGTGGTGATGCCACGGTACGTCAAGCTAGTACGGCACTGGCTGCACCGCTGACATTTCTTAGAGTTTTTTTGCGATGTTTGGATGAAAAACGCCGCCAGGAATAGTGTTTTTTTCTACGTTTGAGCGCATGATACCCGCATAGACTAAAGTCTATGCCTGAATGACCCGTTGTTGACATATGACATAACTGCAGGGGGTAGATGCGTTGAACACGGTCGCGGAATCATCCGCTTTGCGCGCAGAAATTGTGGACATGCTGTACGCAAACAATCGCAGGTCGCTGATGGCCGCCATTGTGGTCATGGTTGCGCTCTTGCTGGTACAGCAACCGTTGATCAATCATACGATTCTCGGCGTCTGGACGGGTGTTTTTCTCACTGCCTATGGTGCGCGCGCCTTTCTGACCCGCCAATACGAAAAGGACCAGCAGCATGCCTTGCATAGCGGGCGTTGGTTGCAATGGTTTCGCGTCAGTACCGGCTTTTGCGGTGTTGCCTGGGGCCTGGCGGGCATTCTGCTGTTTCCAGAGACCGATACCGCACACCAGGCCTTCCTGATTTTTGCACTGGTAGGCGTGTCTGGCGCCGCGATTATCATTTATTCGATAGACACCCTCACCAGTAACCTGTTTAGTGGCGGTGTTGTGGTGTTCATGATTCCGCGCTTCATTATGCATGGCAGCTCGGTGTCACTTGCACTGGCTGTGTTATTTATTGTTTATGTGATTTATGTCACCCTGGCTGGCCGCAGCCTCGCGCTAAGTCTGCGCGAAAATATTTCCCTGCGCATTGCCTCCAACCTGGATAATCAGAAAGTCCACCAGCTGGCTTATTATGATTTTCTGACCGGTTTACCCAATCGGCGGCTGCTGGCAGACCGCCTGAACCAGGCTTTCGCGCGCTGTGCGCGAAACCAAAGCTACGGCGCGGTGTTGTCACTGGACCTGAATAATTTTAAAGGCCTCAATGACAGCAAAGGCCACCAGGCTGGGGATGAGTTACTGCAACAGGTAGCCATGCGGTTACAAGAGTGCTTACGAAAAAAAGATACCATTGCGCGTATGGGCGGCGATGAATTTATCGCCGTACTGGATGAGTTATCGACTGACAAGGCTGAGGCGGCTGCTGCCGCACAGGCCGCGGCTGCAAAAATGATGTCGGTGTTCTCACAGCCGTTTCAGTTGCAAAACACCAGGTACCGCACCGCCCCCAGTATAGGGATCTGCCTGTTCCTGGGCGATCACTGCAGCCAGGCTGACGTGTTAATGCGCGCTGATATTGCCATGTACCAGGCCAAAAAATCCGATAACCTGAATAGCATACAGATGTATGACGAAGCCACGCATCCAGCCATAGAAATGCGGGCCACGTTGGAAAATGAGTTGGCCTTTGCCTTACAGGCCAACCAGTTCCTGTTGTATTACCAGGTGCAGGTGGATGCCCAGCAACAGCCCATTGGTGCGGAAGTGTTATTGCGCTGGCAACATCCGACGCTGGGCATGATCCCGCCTGACCAGTTTATCCCGATTGCCGAGGCGACCGGTGAAATTGTGGCGATTGGGCAATGGGTGCTGGCCCAGGCCTGCCAGCAACTCAAGTGCTGGTCACACTCTGCAGTGACAGCGTCATTGCAATTATCGGTCAATGTCAGTGCGATCCAGTTCAGTCAACCAGATTTTGTACAGATCGTGACAGAGACCGTGCAAGCCAGTGGCTGTGACCCCAGGCGCTTGTGCCTGGAATTGACCGAGAGCCTGATTGTAAAAAACCTGGATGAGGTGATAGAGAAAATTGATGCCTTAAAAGCACTGGGGATCAGTTTTTCGCTGGATGATTTTGGCATCGGCCAATCTTCGCTGTTGGTATTGAAGCGCCTGCCGCTGGATGAGTTGAAGATAGACCGCAGCTTTATCAAGGATATTGTGTATAACAGCTACGATGCATTTATTGTGCAGACCATTATCAATATGGGTAAGAATCTTGGACACAGCGTGATTGCCGAAGGCGTGGAAATGCAGCAGCAAGTGACACTGTTGCAAGACATGGGCTGCCATTGCTTCCAGGGTTATCTGTTCAGCCGGCCACTCCCGTTGCCAGCGTTTGAAGGCAGCCTGTTCTCCGCCACGCAACCCCTGTCCAAACCTTCTCATCTGCAACAGACGCAGGCATTGCCTGGCAAGGCTTGATGCTGTTAGGGCCTGTTATGGAATATTCAAACCTTGACCCAATCTTCTGCCTGACTCAGCCACCGCTGTAAATGGGCAGCTACCGCCGCAGGGTCGCGTTGCAGTAATTGATCAGCCTTGGTTTTGGCGACGTGCAGCAAGTCGGCATCGCGTTCCAGGTCAGCAATTTTGAGCATGGGCACCCCGCTCTGGCGGGTACCCAGCAACTCTCCTGGTCCACGGATATGCAAATCCGCTTGGGCAATTTGGAAACCGTCGTTACTTTCAAAAATGACTTTGAGCCGCTGGCGGCCAATCTGTGAGCATTGCTGTTTGCTGTACAGCAAAATACAAGTACTCTTGGCTGAGCCGCGGCCGACCCGCCCGCGTAACTGGTGCAACTGGCTGAGGCCCATGCGTTCGGCATGTTCAATGACCATTAAACTCGCGTTCGGCACATCGACGCCGACTTCAATGACGGTGGTGGCCACCAGCAAATGAATTTCGTTGGCGGCAAACGCCTGCATCACGGCCTGCTTCTCGGCGGGCTTCATGCGGCCATGCACCAACCCCACGCGCAATTCCGGGAACGCCTGTTGCATATAGGCATAGGTGTCATTGGCGGTTTGCAGTTGCAGAGCTTCCGACTCCTCGATCAGCGGGCATACCCAGTAAGCTTGGTGGCCCTGGGCACAGGCATCATGTACCCGCTGCAATATCTCATCCCGTCTGTCATCCGCCACCAGTTTGGTGATGACCGGTGTGCGGCCAGGAGGTAATTCGTCAATGACCGATACATCGAGGTCGGCGTAATAACTCATGGATAAAGTGCGCGGAATGGGCGTTGCAGACATCATTAACTGGTGGGGTTCCCAACTTGATACAGTGTCCTTTTTTCCAGTCCCTTTTTTGCGCAGTGCCAGGCGTTGTCCCACGCCAAAGCGGTGTTGTTCATCGACAATCGCTAACCCCAGTTGCTTGAACTGCACATCGTCCTGGAACAGGGCGTGGGTGCCCACAGCCAGCATGGCGCTACCATTTGCGATGAGTGAGAGTGATTGCTCACGTTCTTTTTTAGGTTGGCTACCAGTGAGCCAAGCGACAGTGATCCCCAATGGCTGTAACCAGCTGCATAGCTTTTTGTAATGCTGCTCGGCCAGAATTTCTGTGGGAGCCATCATGGCCACTTGCCAGCCATGCTCAATCAGCTGTAAAGCCGCCACGCAGGCGACAATAGTTTTTCCGCTACCGACGTCACCCTGCAGCAAACGCTGCATGGGATGGGGGTGTGCCAGGTCTTGCTGGATTTCATGGACAACATTTTGTTGGGCTGCCGTCAGGGCGAACGGCAGGCTGGCAAGCAGGCGGGCGACCAGGTGTTGTGAGCCGGGAATGGCGGGCGCCTGCGATTGTTTACGCCGCGCATAATGCTGGCGCATGGACAGCTGTTGCGCGAGTAGTTCATCGTAGGCCAGTCGCTGCCAGGCCGGGTGCGTGTGGTCTTCCAGTGTGTTAAGGACTGTCTCTGGACCAGGTTGGTGCAATAGCCGCAGGCTGCTGGCAAAATCTGGCAACTGCATGGCCTGGTATACCCATTCTGGCAGGGTTTCATACAAGTGCTCACTATGTAACACCAGCTTCACCGCTTTGCGGATGGCGGATTGGCTTAAGCCGGCGGTGGTGGGGTAGACCGGGGTCAATGCATTGTTGACGGGCGTATCCTCGTTCACTTTGCGCTGGGTGGGGTGCACCATTTCATAGCCAAAAAATCCGGGACGGACTTCCCCAAAGACACGCAAGCGCTGGCCTGTTTGCATGGCGGAGACCTGGCTGGGGTAAAAGTGCAGGAAACGCAGGTTGAGGACGCCAGTGTCGTCCTGTACCCGCACATTGAGCATTTTGCGTGGCTTGTAGCTCACCTCTTGATGCACCACTACCCCTTCAATTTGGCTTTGCTCACCAAGCCGTAAATCGCGGATGGCGGTGATACGGGTTTCGTCGAGGTAACGCAGGGGCAGGTGCAGTAGTAGCGCTTCCACACTGCGGATACCCAGTTTATCTAGCTGGCTGCACAGGGCAGGCGTAAAACCTTTGATGTCGCTCAAGGGACGCATGCGGGCAGGGACGGTTACTGGATGCGCTGTTCCAGCTGGTTGCCTTTGACCCGGTTGATCCGTACGATTTGCTGGATCTTGCGCAGGTTGCGGATCAGGGTTGCCAGGTGCACACGGTTATGCACCTGCACGGTGAAATTGACGTTGGAGTACTGGCTGCCATCGCTGGTTTCAACGCTAACGTTATCAATGTTGGCATCCGCATTGGAGATGGTGGCGGCAATCTTGGCCAGCATGCCGCGCTCGTCCACCACGGTGACGCGCAAGTTGACGCTGAACAGTTTCTTCGGATCGGCATCCCATTCCACATCTAGCCATTTTTCCGGATCCAGCTTGAATTTGCGGATAGCCGGGCAATCATGCGTATGAATGACCAGGCCTTTATCTTTATTGATAAAGCCCAGGATAGGATCGCCAGGAATCGGTCGGCAGCATTGGGCAAACTGGACGGCCATGCCTTCCGAACCGCGGATGGTGATGGTGTCCAGCACTTTGGCAGATTTTTCTTCCGCCTCCGCCGGGTGGGCTACCAACTGGTGCGCCACCATCAGGCTGTTGCGTTTACCCAGGCCGATATCGGTCAAAATGGCCTGGCGTGTTTTAACGCCGTAGTCATTCATGACCTTTTGCCATTGCTTGTCTGTCAGGGCCGCCGGTTCGATATGCATGGCGCGTAATGCCACATTCAGCATGCGCTCGCCCAATTGCGCGGATTCTTCCACCTTCACAGTTTTCAGGTAATGCCGGATATGCGAACGTGCCTTGCCTGTGACCACATAATTGAGCCAGGCCGGATTGGGTTTGGCCAATGGTGCGGTAATGATTTCCACATGGTCGCCATTGCGCATTTCGGTACGCAAAGGCGCCAGTTCGTTATTGATTTTAACCGCGACACAGCTATTGCCGACATCTGAGTGCACGGCATAGGCAAAGTCAACTGCCGTTGAGCCGCGTGGTAAAGCCATGATATTGCCTTTGGGCGTGAACACATAGACCTCGTCGGGAAACAGGTCCACCTTGAAGTTCTCAAGGAATTCGTGGCTGTCATCACTTTCGGTCTGGATTTCCACCAGCCGTTGCAACCATTGGTGCGTTTGCTGCTGCAGCTTGGTCAGGTGCGCATCGGTGGTTTTGTATAACCAGTGCGCAGCCACGCCTGCATCGGCAATATTGTGCATTTCCTGGCTGCGGATCTGTACTTCAATCGGCGTTCCAAACGGGCCGAACAGGGTCGTGTGCAAAGACTGGTAGCCGTTGGCCTTGGGAATGGCAATATAGTCTTTAAAGCGGCCAGGAATCGGTTTGTATAAAGCGTGCAGGGCACCAAGTGCGAGGTAGCACGCAGCAGTATCCTTCACAATCACTCTGAAGCCATAAATGTCGCCAATTTGCGATAATTTCATCGCTTTTTCCGACATTTTCTTGTAAATGCTATACAAGTGCTTTTCGCGGCCTTCTACGTCATATTCAATCTGGTACTGAGTCAGCTGGTTCTGGATGGCTTCCTGAATCTTGCTGACCACTTCCTTGCGGTGGCCGCGTGCCGTGCGGATGGCCTTGTCAATCACGCGGTAGCGGTTAGGGTAGAGATATTTGAAGCTGAGGTCTTCCAGCTCATGGTAAATCGGGTTCAGGCCCAGGCGGTTGGCAATCGGCGCGTAGATGTCCAGTGTTTCACGTGCGATGCGCTTTTGTTTTTCGCTCCGCATCGCATCCAGGGTCTGCATATTGTGCAAACGGTCTGCCAGCTTGACCAGGATCACGCGTACGTCCTGGCTCATGGCTAGCAGCATTTTGCGGAAATTTTCAGCCTGTGCCTGGGTGGCGGTTTGCAGCTCTACCTTGTCGAGCTTGGTCAGGCCGTCGACCAGGTCCGCGACCTGTTTGCCAAAGCGTTCGGTAATGGCGGCACTATCCACTTCGGTATCTTCCACCACATCGTGCAGCAAGGCTGCCAAGAGGGTGGGTAAATCCAGGTGCAACCTGGCCAGGATGCAGGCTACGGAAATGGGGTGGGTGATATAGGGTTCGCCGGTTTTACGGGTTTGGCCGGCATGCGCCTGGTCAGCATAGCGGTACGCTTGCCAAACCAATTGCACTTCTTCTTCATTGAGATACTTGCGGATCAGCTGGGTAAGGGGAGAGTCCTCACGGTCAGCTGGGAGCAAATCGACCTCCTCCATAGGAGGCCTGGACTTGCGGTGGGCAGAATCGCCTTGGGTGTGGGGCATAGCTACTTATGCTTGGCCCTTTTTCTCTAGCAGCTCAACACCGATTTTGCCCGCTGCGATTTCGCGCAAAGCAAGCACGGTGGCTTTATCTTTTTGTGAGTAACCGCTTACCAACGGGTCAGAGCCATTAGCCAGCTGTCGTGCACGGTAAGCCGCGACCAGCGTCAATTGAAAACGGTTAGGGATATTGTCCAAGCAATCATCGACAGTAATACGTGCCATATAAACCTCTTAAAATGTGAACCTGACCTTTTGAGACTAAGCGTCCCGCGGATGCGCTGGTCAGGTGAGTGATTGAATCAATGACGCGTGGCAGGCAACCTGGCGGTTTAATTGCAAGCGCTGGGCACGCACAATTGCCATCAGGTCCTGCAAAGCCACGTCAAAATTATCATTAATTGTAACATAATCAAACTCATGCACGTGACGCATCTCCTCGCGTGCAGCTGCCAGGCGTTGCGCGATGACGGCATCACTGTCCTGGCCGCGGCTGTTGAGGCGGTGCGCCAGCGCCTCAATGGAGGGTGGCAAGATAAATATTGAAGTGACCTGTGGGAACAAGGTGCGTATCTGTTGCGCGCCTTGCCAGTCAATTTCGAGGATCACGTCGCGGCCTTCTGCCAGGGCATTTTCAACCTCACTTTGCGCCGTGCCATAACGGGCACTATGCACATGCGCGCTTTCAAGAAAACCGCCATTGTCGAGGATGTCGAGAAATGCAGGTTCAGAGACAAAGTGGTAATGAATGCCATCTTCTTCACCGGGGCGGGGTGCCCGTGTGGTGTGTGAAACCGACAGTTTCAGGATCGGGTCTTGTGCCAGCATGGCACGCACCAGGCTGGTTTTGCCTGCGCCAGAGGCAGCAGAGATCACAAACAAATGGCCTTGGCTCATGAGGCACTCCATGCCGGGTTAGGCAGAGAAGAAAAAACGGCTTTCAACCCTTCACCCCAGCCCTTGCGGATGCTGGCGTAATAAGGGTCATCTTCCATCAGGCGGTGCCGGCAATCGGCGTTTAAACTGTCAGTGCGGTATATCATCAAATCAATCGGTAATGCCACAGAAATATTGCTGCGAATCGTAGAGTCAAACGAAATCAGCACGCATTTTACCGCATCTGTGACACTGGTTTGATGTTTGATGACACGGTCTATGATGGGTTTGCCATATTTGGTCTCGCCGATTTGTAGATAAGGCGTGTCTGGCGTGGCCTCAATAAAGTTACCGGCTGCATAGACATTAAACAGGCGCGGTTTTTCGCCCTTGATTTGCCCCGCCACCAGGATACTGGCGCTAAAGTCTATGCTGTGTTCCTTGAGGGCCTTGCCGTCGCGCTGGTGCACGGTGCGCATGGCTGCACCCACGACGCTGGCAGCTTCAAACAGCGACTGCACATTATGCAGGTGCGCATGCGGTTCGGCTGACTTAAGTTGTTCACGGCACAGGTTGACCACTGATTGAGTAATGGCCAGGTTGCCAGCCGTGAGCAGCACGATCACGCGTTCACCCGGCACTTCAAACACATGCATCTTGGGCGCAATGGCTACCTGGTCAACACCGGCATTGGTGCGGGTGTCAGACGCCAGGACCAGGCCTTGTTCCAGCAAAATACCTACGCAGTAAGTCATAAACAGTCAGCGGTAAAAAAATGAAATCAGAAAGCCATCATAGCACGCACCCGCCAGCTATTGCTGTGCACTTTGTGCCTGTTGCAGCAAGCGCTCCTGGTCTTGCGGGCTGGCCCGACTTGCTTGCTGGTTCACGCTGACCACACTGGCCATGCCTTCTATGCCACCCCCCATGCGTGAGCCGGTGACCGGGCTGGCGCTGCGGTAATCCAGTCCATGCGCCAGCCTGACATGGGTTTCGTTGACCAATGTGCCATTAGAGACATCCAGTCCTTGCCACTGTCCTTGTTGCCAGATATCCACCCAGGCATGGGTCTGCATGAGGCTGCCATCCACGGTAAACAAATAACCACTCACGTAACGCGCAGGCAGTCCCAGGGTACGGCAGCAGCCAATGAACGCGTGGGCATGATCCTGGCAAACTCCTTTACCCAGCCGGAAAGCGTCTGCCGCAGGCGTGTCGACCTGAGTAGCCCCTTTGATGTACTGCATTTTCTCTCGCAAGGCATGCATCATGTCTGTTACGGGTGCATGGGCAAAGCGCCGGGCAAAGGCGGTCATGGCGGCATCTGCCTGGGTCAGGGGTGTATCACGCAAGTAAATTTCTGGCGGCAAGGCCTGCACTGGCGGCTCTGTTTTCACTCCGGTTTCCACAGCGCCAGACACGGTAATCAGCAGTGCTTCATGGGGCTGGTCTATGACCAGGGTATGCGAAAGGTTGCCAAAGGCATCTTCAAATGGCGTCAATTGGCCATTGACCTTGATCTGCCAGTGTTTGACCTGTTGCCCATAACCGTCGCGCGGTGTCAGGCGTAACTGCTGTATGGTGTATTGCACCATTTCACTGAAAACGTATTGGGTCTGGTGTTCAATGTTGAGCAGCATGATGTGGTCTGGTTAAAGTAAAAAGCGCAGCGCTGTTTTATAACAGTCTGCGCACGAGGGGCTCATGGCAATCTATGGCGAAATCATGTGTACGCTTCTCGCATCACGCCGTCGCATTTAAAAAATTACGTTGTATTTCTTCACCCAGTCTGCGGTTGGCAAGAATAAAGTCATCCAGAAAATGGTGTACCCCATCCCTGACGATATCCAGCATGCGGCCATAATGCAGTTTCGCGTGCATTTGCCCGGCTAAACGCTCAGCCTCTGTCTGGCGGCTTCCGGCCACCTGGCGCAAAATCGGCATGATTTCGGCATAACAGGCGTGTAGCGAGCGCGGCATGTCCTCGCGCAAGATCAGCAATTCAGACACTTTCATCGGCTCAATCGCATCACGGTACACCTTCTGGTAAGCCTGGAAGGCCGAGACTGAGCGTAACACGGCGCTCCATTCGTAGTAATCGACCGCGCCATCATTGGCTTCCTGCATGGGGATTAAAAATTCATATTTCACATCCAGCAGGCGTGCCGTATTATCGGCGCGCTCCATAAACGTGCCCAGTCGGACAAAACTGAAGGCTTCATCGCGCAACATGGTGCCAAAGCACACGCCGCGGAACAGGTGAGAACGGCTTTTCACCCACTCACAAAACTCACTGAGGCCGGTTTTTGTCAGGTCCTGCTTGATGTACTGGCCGAATTCCAGCCATAACGTGTTCATGTTCTCCCAGGTTTCGGTGGTCATGGCGACGCGCACGGCCCGTGCATTTTCACGTGCGCTACGCAGGGAGCTGTAAATGCTGGATGGGTTGTTGCTGTCCATGACCAGATGCTTGATCACATTGGTCGCGTTGAGCTCTTTATAGGTCGCGTCGTAAATATCGCGGATACCGGCAATTTCGAGTACCGTATCCCATAGCTCTTCTTCATTGCTGCTGTCAGAAGGCAGCAATGACATGTTGTAGGTGACATCCAGCACGCGCGCTACGTTTTCGGTGCGCTCAATATAGCGTGCCATCCAGTATAAGTGGTCTGCGGTACGGCTTAACATATGACGGCCTCTTGATTCATTTGTTGTGCAGCCATTTGTGGTTGCAAGGTTTCGGCACAGACATCATCACGTTCCAGCACCCAGGTATCTTTGGTGCCACCCCCTTGTGAGGAGTTGACGACGAGAGAGCCTTCCTTAAGTGCCACGCGTGACAGGCCGCCCGGTACCACACTGACGGTTTTGCCTGACAGTACAAATGGGCGCAGGTCCACATGGCGCGGGGCAATGCCCTGATCGACCAGTGTCGGGCAGGTGGAGAGTGCCAGGGTGGGCTGTGCAATGTAGTTCGATGGTTTGGAAACAATGCGCAAGCGGAACTCTTCAATTTCCTGCTTGCTGGCAGTCGGGCCAACCAGCATGCCGTAGCCGCCGGAGCCTTGTACTTCTTTCACGACCAGCTCGGGCAGATGATCCAGCACATAGGCCAGATCATCTTCCTTGCTGAGTTGATACGTAGGCACGTTCTGCAGGATGGGAGATTCACCCAGATAGAACTTGATCATCTCCGGCACGTAAATATACGTCGCCTTGTCATCGGCCACGCCGGTGCCTACAGCGTTAGCCAATGTGACGCCACCATTGCGGTAAACGGAGAGCAGACCTGGCACGCCCAACAGGGAATCGGGCTTGAACACCAGAGGGTCAAGGAAGTCGTCGTCGATGCGGCGGTAAATCACATCCACCCTTTGCGGGCCTTGCGTGGTGCGCATGTAGACGGCGTTATTACGGACAAACAAATCCTGGCCTTCCACCAGTTCTATGCCCATTTGCTGGGCGAGGAAGGCATGTTCAAAGTAGGCGCTGTTATAAGCCCCCGGTGAAAGCAGCACGACGGTCGGGTCGGTGACGCCGGTTTGTGCCACCGAGCGCAGGTTATTCAGCAACACATGTGGGTAATGCTCCACGGGCGCAATCGGATATTTCTTAAATAAATCAGGGAACAGCCGCATCATCATCTTGCGGTCTTCCAGCATGTAAGACACGCCAGACGGTGTACGCAGATTGTCTTCGAGCACATAAAACTGGGATTCACTGGTGCGGACCAGGTCAATGCCAGCCACATGCGCATACACCTGGTTAGGTACATTCACCCCCACCATCTCGGGCCGGTATTGCGCATTACTTAAAATGTTGTTCGGCACGATGCCGGCTTTGATGATTTCCTGATCATGGTAAATATCATGCAGGAACATATTCAATGCACGCACGCGTTGCACGGCGCCTTTGGAAAGGTGCGCCCATTCACTGGCAGAAATCATGCGCGGAATGACATCGAACGGAATTAAACGCTCGGCACCATCTTCTTCGCCATACACGTTAAAGGTAATCCCGACACGGCGGAACAAAACTTCAGCTTCGGCACGCTTGGCGGCCAGTTGTTGCGTAGGCACATCACTTAACCAATGCTTGTATGCCTGGTAAATGGCCCGTACGTTGCCCCCATAGCCCTGCATTTCATCAAAAAACTGTTTGGCTGATTGCGTCATGATGCTGGACCTTTGTCTTGCTTGTAAAAATCAATTAAATAAGAGCAAGCCGTGTGCCAGCTAATAATAGTGATTTAAATCAATAGGTTATTTAAATTTTGTTGAGCGTGAAATGGCGAAATGCACCATAAATGTGCATTTATTCATGCCGATTGTGGTGCAACGTTCAGCATGAAAATGCACAAGCGGCTATTGATAGCTAAAAGAGTGCGTAAATGTCTCGAGCAGTTTCAAATCATTGTCGGTGGGATTGGAAACAGCCGCGTGAAGATTGGACCATCTATCACGATACGTAAACAGCAAGTGAATATGTGTTTGCTTGATTGGCGCGCCTTGGAAGGTGTTTTCAACATCGTAACTGATTTTGCAGTATTGCTGGTTGCAACTCTTGGCCACACTGGCCTGATTGATCAGCGGATCTTTGCTGGCTTTAGCCCAAAAGCAATTGAGCACTGCTTCGTGAGAGTCATCCCCATTGCAAGCGGGCGTATCTACGTACAATGTGATGGCAAAGTGATTGTTATTGGCCGAATACATGTAGTGGTCATTGGAATCCGCTTCACGTACTGGCCGAAGTGGCGGGGCATCAAAGGTGACAGCCCAGCCTTGATCAGGAATCGCCAGGGTAGTGGTTTCAGCCATTGCCGCTAGTGGTATCAGTAAGGAGAAAAAAGCATAGCGTAGAAGATGCATGAGTCTTGGCCTACTATGATGCCGTTCAGTCCACTATACCACTATGCGTTCAATAAAGCGCCAATTCACTGTTGGTAAAGGCCCCACAGTGTTTTGAAGTGTTGGATTTATTCAATATTCTGGATTTGCTCGCGCATTTGCTCAATCAGTACTTTGAGCTGCATGGACACCTGCGTGGTTTCAATCGCGACCGATTTTGAGCCTAGTGTATTTGCTTCGCGGTTCATTTCCTGCATCAGGAAATCGAGCTTTTTACCCACGGCACCGCCTGCACTCAGGATGCGGTCCATTTCGGTAATATGGGAGTTCAATCGCGCCAATTCTTCATCAACATCAATGCGTTGTGCATACAGCACGATTTCCTGGCGCACACGGTCATCATCTGCCTGCATGGCCTCCCGCAGTTTGGCCGTCAGTTTTTCCTGGTACTGGCTCACCAGCTCCGGCAGCAGTGGTTGGACGATACTGATTTGTTCACGCACACCCTGCAAGCGGTCCAGCAATACCTGCTTGAGCTTTTCGCCCTCGCGCTGGCGGGCGGCGATCAGTTCGTCTATAGCGTGTGACAAGCCGTTGACTACACCTTGCGCCAGGGCATCGGCGTCTACAGCTTCGCTTTGCAATACCCCTGGCAGCTTGAACACATCGACCAGGTTAACGGGCTGCGCCTGCGGGAAATGTTGTTGCAAGGCGCTGAGGGTTTGCGCAATTTGCGCCACCATGGCCGGGTTCAATGCCAGGTTGGTCGCAACGCTATCACTTTTGAGGCTAATCCGGCATTCCACCTTGCCACGGCCAAGGCGGTGTTGCAGCTGCTCGCGGATTTGCGCTTCGTATTGGCGCAGGCTGTCGTCAATTTTCACGTTGAGCTCTAGATAACGGTGATTGACTGCTCGCAGCTCTATCAGCAGCAGGCCGCCGGGAAAGCGTGATTCCGCTGCGGCAAAGCCGGTCATGCTTAAAATAGGTTGGTTTTGAGTAGTTTTTTTTGCAGTCATCATCGCGCTCCGGGCAAACTGGGGGATTGTATCAAATGCGCTATCGATATGCGAAAATAGCGCAACGATAAAAGAAACCCGTGATTAAGCGCAAACAGCCAGCAGTTTAATTCGAGCGTTTCCCTTAATAAAAGCCATGATTGTGACGTTAAAGCGCTAGTGAAGCTCTCCAATAAATTTGATTTTGCCTTGCCGGTAGGGACACTGCTGCAAGACTACACCATCACCCGGGTACTCAGCCTCGGTGGGTTTAGCTTCGTCTATCTGGCGCAAGATGCACAAAAAAATACCATTGCCATCAAAGAATACATGCCTGTGACCCTGGCAGAACGGCATGGGGACACCCATATCCGCTCCAATGGTAAAAATGAAGCGGCCTACAAACATGGCATGAAATGCTTTTTTGAAGAAGGGCTGGCGCTGGCCAATATCGAGCACAAGAACATCGTGCGCGTGAAAAACTTCTTCCGGGCCAATAACACTGTTTACATGGTGATGAAATACGAGCGCGGCAAGTCGTTGCAAGATTACATCATGGCCTTGTCGCAGCCCGTGCCCGAAAACTTCCTCATCCGCATGTTTATTGAATTGCTCAATGGCCTGCGTGAGGTCCATACCCGCAAATTGCTGCACCTTGATATCAAACCGGCCAACATCTATATCCGGCTTGATGGCTCGCCGGTATTGCTGGACTTTGGCTCCGCGCGCCAGGCTTTGTCTGAGGTGACGCTGGCACCCACCTACACGCCGGGGTTTGCACCCCCTGAGCAGTATATAGACCGCAAGCACCTGGGGCCGTGGAGCGATATTTACAGCATAGGCGCCAGCATGTATGCCTGCTTGCAACGTGCCTCGCCCGTTGCGGCCAATGTGCGCCTCAAGAATGATACGCTGGTGCCAGCCACCGAGCTGGGTAAACAGATATACTCTGACAAATTGCTGGCGATTATTGATGAATGCATGCAGCTGGATTATTTGTCACGGCCGCAAAGCGTGTTCTCATTACAAAAAAAGATGATTGGCATCCACGTGGCAGAAGATCCACGGGCATCGCTGGTCGATAAAATCATCAGGGTCTTGAACAAACCGCTATGAAATTCACCATTGCACAGGGGAGCCGCCAGGGGCCACGTCCTTACAATCAGGACAGGCTGGCCTATTCTTACCACAGGCATGCCATTTTTATGGTACTGGCCGATGGCATGGGAGGGCATCAACATGGCGATGTCGCGGCCGAGATCGCCGTCAAAACCCTGGTGGAGGCTTTTCAACGCGAGTCGCAACCCATGATTGCGAAGCCTGCACAATTTTTGCGTGAACAGATTGCGCAGGCGCACGATGTCATTGAAAATGTGCGCTTGCAAAAACGCCTGATGGAATCCCCGCGTACCACCATCGTTGTTGCTTTGATACAGCATAACAAGCTGTTTTGTGCCCACGTTGGCGACTCCCGCCTGTATCTGTACCGTAATGGGCTGGTGGAATACCAGACTGAAGACCACTCGGTCGTACAGTCGCTGTTACGCGAAGGTAAAATCCGTGCAGATGAGGTAGCACATCATCCGCACCGCAATAAAATTTATAATTGCGTGGGTGGTGACCGCCCGCCCAAAGTGGAGCTGGCGGCACCGATTCCATTGCGTGAGGGTGACGTGATCCTGTTATGCTCAGACGGAGTGTGGAATCCTGTGCCAGAAATCCAGATGGCGCAACATATGCTGGCGGCAGATATTAATGATGGCGTCACACGGCTACTGGATGATGCTGATGCGGCAAGCATGACGGTGGGCGATAATATGAGCGCCATTGCCCTGCAGTGGGGACAGCGCGTCACCAGTCCGCTGACAATTTCGACGCTGGATTTACCCGTTGATGTCACCACGACCATGATGAACCGGGCCGCGGCAACGCCCAGCCCGTACGCCCTGGACCTCACTGACGACGAAATTGAAAAGGCGATTGCCGAAATACACGAAGCGCTGGGCAGAACCCAGCAACATATTAAATAGAAAGTTAGCCATGAATAGACCCAGCCAGCGTGCCAACGACCAGTTGCGCGCCATCGAAATCCTCCGCCATTACACCAAGCACGCTGAAGGCTCTGTGCTGGTGAAGTTTGGCGATACCCACGTGATATGCACGGCAAGTGTAGAAGAAAAAGTGCCTGGCTTTTTGAAGGGCAAGGGCCAGGGCTGGGTCACGGCAGAATACGGCATGCTGCCACGGTCAACCGGTTCGCGCATGGACCGCGAAGCGGCTCGCGGCAAGCAAAGCGGGCGCACACAGGAAATCCAGCGCCTGATTGGCCGTAGCCTGCGCGCGGTGATCGACCTCGAAAAACTGGGTGAGCGTACCATTCATTTTGACTGTGACGTGATCCAAGCCGATGGCGGGACCCGCACCGCCAGCATTACCGGCGCGTATGTCGCCATGGTCGATGCCGTATCTACCTTGTTGCAAAAAGGTCTGCTGACTGAAAGCCCAATCAAAGATTCCGTCGCTGCTATTTCTGTTGGTGTGTATCAAGGCACGCCAGTGTTGGACTTGGATTACATCGAAGACTCAGACTGCGATACCGATATGAACGTGGTGATGACGGGGAATGGTGGCTTTGTTGAAATCCAGGGCACCGCCGAAGGCGAGCCGTTTGCGCGCGAAACCATGCACCAGATGTTGGACTTGGCTGCAAAAGGTATTACTGAACTGGCACAACTGCAAGCGCAGGCGCTGGCAAAATAATCACGGAGAAGTAAGATGGCCTTGCCGTTTGAAAAACTGGTCATTGCCTCTGGCAACAAAGGCAAAATCCGCGAAATTGCACATTTGCTGGCGCCACTTAATATAGAAGTACTGCCGCAATTCGAGTTTAATGTGCCCGAATGCCCCGAGCCTTATGGCACCTTTATTGAAAACGCCCTCGCCAAGGCACGCCATGCCAGCCAGCATACGGGGTTGCCTGCGCTGGCGGATGATTCCGGCCTGTGCGTGGATGCCTTACAAGGCGCACCTGGTGTGATTTCAGCGCGCTACGCCGGGCCACAGCCAGCCAAAAGCCTGCTTACGCAAGACGAACGCAATAACGATAAATTGTTGACGGTCATGGAACGTCTGGCCGATAGACGTGCCTATTTCTATAGCGTGGTCGTGCTGGTGCGCAATCCGCAAGACCCGCAGCCGATTATTGCCGATGGCATGTGGCGCGGTGAAATCCTGCGTGAATTCCGCGGCACAGAAGGCTTTGGTTACGATCCACTGTTTCTGGATACGCAGACAGGCAAAACCGTGGCAGAATTACCGCTTGAGATCAAAAGCCAGTTGAGTCACCGCGGGCAAGCGATGGCAAAACTGCTGCAGCAACTGCACACACTAAGCAATTAACCAGGTGAGTAAATAAGTACATGAGTAATGAATGGCCAAAATGGGTACGCGATGACGGTTCGGTGGTTTCCTGCACCGAAAAGGTCAAAGTCATGGCCGAAAATTTTGATGAACTGAAACAGATTGCACAAGATGCGCTGGAAGATGGCTTGCTGATGGAAGTCAGTGAAGAACAGATGCGTAAAGCCTTACACGAACTCGTAGACCAACTGATCAATCCATATAACAAAATCTAGGCTTGCTATTTAAATGGCGAGCCCATCACCACAACAAATCCTCCAAGAAGTCTTCGGTTACAACCAGTTCCGCCACCAGCAACAAGCCATCGTTGAACATGTGATTGCGGGTGACGATGCGCTGGTGCTCATGCCTACCGGCGGCGGAAAATCCCTTTGTTACCAGATTCCCGCCTTGGCCCGTGATGGCTTGGCAATCGTAGTTTCTCCCTTAATTGCCCTGATGCAAGACCAGGTCGAGGCCTTACAACAATTAGGTGTGAACGCTGCCTTTTTAAATTCCAGCTTGAGCGCTGAAGACAACGCCCGTATCACCCGCCAGGTGGTGAGTGGTGAAATCAAAATACTGTACGTGGCGCCCGAGCGGCTGATGGTCGGCAGTTTTTTAAGCCTGCTCGATGAAGTACAGCAGCATGTCGGCCTCGCGCTGTTTGCGATTGATGAAGCACATTGCGTGTCGCAATGGGGGCATGATTTCCGGCCCGAATATCGCCAGCTCACCGTATTGCATAACCGCTTCCCTGATGTGCCGCGCATTGCGCTGACTGCCACAGCCGATGCACCCACGCGTGCCGAAATTATCAGCCAGCTCAATCTGGAAAATGCCCGCCAGTTTGTCTCCAGTTTTGACCGCCCGAATATCCGCTACCACGTCGGAATTAAAAATAATGCCCGCCAGCAATTGCAGGCATTTCTGGAACGTGAGCATCCAGACGATGCCGGCATTATTTATTGCCTGTCACGCCGAAAAGTCGAAGAAACCGCCGCCTGGCTGGTTGAAAAAGGCTGGTCTGCGTTGCCATACCATGCCGGTTTGCCTGCGCAATTACGCGAACATCATCAGCGCCGCTTCCTGCGTGAAGAAGGCATCATTATGGTCGCGACCATCGCATTCGGCATGGGCATCGATAAACCCAACGTGCGCTTTGTCGCGCATTTAGACTTGCCAAAAAGTATGGAAGGCTATTACCAGGAAACCGGCCGTGCCGGGCGCGATGGCTTGCACGCCAATGCCTGGATGGTCTACGGCATGGGCGATGTCGTCTCCATGCGGCAAATGCTCGATAGCGGCGAAGCCTCCGAAGAACGCAAACGGTTGGAACGCTTGAAGCTGGATGCCTTGCTCGGCTACTGCGAATCCACCGCCTGCCGCCACCAAACCATTTTGCGCTACTTTGGCGAAAGCCATCCCGGCGCCTGCGAGCAATGCGATAACTGCCTGCATCCGGTCGAAACCTGGCAAGCCACCCAGGTCGCGCAAATGGCGCTTTCCTGCGTCTACCGTACCGGCCAACGATTCGGCGTCGGCCATTTAATTGATGTGCTCACCGGTAAAGTCACCCCGCAAGTCGAGCGTTTTAATCACGATAAAGTCAGCACTTTCGGCATAGGCAAAACGCTCAATCAAACCCAGTGGAGCGGTGTCTATCGCCAACTGATCGCAGCGGGATTACTGGAAGCAGACATGGCTGCCTACGGCGGCCTAAAACTCACTGAAGCTGCCAGACCAGTATTAAAAGGTGAACAAGAAGTCTGGCTACGCCGCGATGCCGAACCAGAAAAACGCATGAGCAAAGCCGAGCGCAGCGCCCGTGCCAAAGAAGCATTTGAAGGTGCCAATGACGATCCACTCTGGCAAGCGCTCAAAGCCAAACGGCTGGAACTGGCAAGGGAACAGGGCGTGCCGCCGTACGTGATTTTTCACGATAGTACCTTGCTGGAAATTCATAATCGCAAACCGCAGACTTTGGATGAAATGGGGCAGATTAGCGGGATAGGGCAGGCGAAGTTGCAGAAATATGGAAATGCGTTTTTGTTAACTTTGATAAATTACGAAACATAAGTTATAGAACACCAAAAAAGCTATGAAGTTTTTTTGATCTATCAAAATCCAGTAATTTTTTTAATTGGGTTTTTTTGGAGTCATCGCCATAAATTGCCCCAAAAGTATTCATTAACTCATCTTTTACATTGGAAAAGAGCTTTATGGGAGCGGCTAACGCATAGTGATCTTCCTGAAAACAATAAACGTATTGATCGTCAGTAATATAGGCGTCAACTTGATTTATAAATGCACTTTTATTGAATAGGGTTGGGTAATAATAATTTTGATTCGGCTCAGTAAAACATCTGGCTCTGTAATGAACTTCTTCCCTTATAGACATTAGTTTGTCGTAAACAAGTTCGCCATGAATTGTGTTGCTTTGTAATTTATCTGTATTTGAGAATAATTTCACATAAGTAGCTATTGTCGTTTTATGGTCGCCCCTAATATCACTTCCATTATGTTTCCCTTTATCTCTTTTTTCCGGTTTTTCACCTAAGCTTATTTTTAGCGAATAAATGCCGGTATTTTTTACTAACGCTAAGTTATTCGCTCCAAAAGAAGATTTTAGGAGATAAAAAGTTGCGTAATAACTTTTTACAACAGCCCACGAATGCCTTCCGTTGTAAATTGCTTGTAAAGCTTCTCCAAGAGAGTACGCGCCGTTAAAAAATAAATCTAAAGAGTCTAATTTCAAATCATTACTTAATAAACTCTGATTTGAAGTGGTTATTTCAAACGCCTCAAAAATGGTTTTGTAACTTCCCCAATTATTTGGATTATTGCAACCTAGCTGACTCTCAATACTTGTTTGAACTCTAAAGCGGTCAAAACTCATATTCGTTTTGGTTTGGGAGTAATTTTAAAAGGCTAGCTTCAAGTGCATCTTTTACTTTCTTCCTACTAGTTTTTCCATCTAAATTTTTGATTTCATCCAAGGTAAGAATATCGGACTTATCAAAGGCAATAATGGATGAGATTGTTTCAACTGTGAAAGAACCTTTTTCAGCACAGCGCTTGATTAATGCCGATGTGAGAAAGTCTATTGCGCCCGAAAATCCCGCTGCTTTTAGAAAAGGATTTTTTGTTTTTGCAAACCAAAGCTCTTTTTCATTGTAGAAGTTCTTTATGCTCTGGAAAAAATTGCTTATAACATTTTTTTGGTAATCCAGTGTATTGAGCTTGTGCGTGTAAAAAACGCCATTGGGTTTAAAGTGTTCTTTTAAACTACCGACAAAAGTCGATAACTCGATACTTCCTATTCCACGTGGTGAGCCAGGGAATTTTATCTGTTTATATAAAGGAGAATCTGGGTCATCATTAAGTAGTCTCGCAATATCTGCCGCTCTATTTATAGAGTGAGTTTCGTCATCAATAACTTCACCGAATAAATCGTACATAAGGCTTTTCGGTACAGGTTTTTGCTCAGTATTAATATTTAAAAATATTTCGGCAGCTTTTTGTGTAGTTAAGTTTTGGCACATTGTCACAATGACATTTCTTTCCCCAACCTTAGGGTCAATGTGCATCGCTTCTTCAAAACCTGCTAAACGATGCTGTCCGTCGATGACTTGCGCACTACCACTTACTATAGTTACCGCTAGTTCGTTCCCTTTAACTGCTAATTTAAAATCTGAGTTTGTCCAGTTCAGGATAAAAGAATTAAAAAAAGTATTCCCCTCTAGAATATATTTTTGAATGTCTTTGATACGAGCTTTATTCAGAAATCTTTGAACAGCACCATCTTCGTTATCAATACCCCTTACAGCAACATAACTTATCTCAACAATGTCTTTAACCTTCATCATGAAAGTTAATGTGGGCGTATCACCAAAATTTGTTTCAAGGTACTTGTAGTGGCGAATTGGAGTGGTATTCACTTTAGATCCTTTAAGTAAATTTTATTTTAGGTCTTTAGCTAGTATTGTTAGACTCTAAAGGTCGGCTGCCATGAATGCAAGCAATCCGAAGAGGCATATTGATAATTTGGTTTGATCTTACTTTATTAACGGCTTCAAAGTCGGCCAAACATTCTCCAATATCTTTGCCTGTGCATTTACATTCGGGTGCAAACCATCTTCCAGCACTAAATCACTGTGCCCACTAATCCCATCCAGAAAAAACGGAATAAATGGTGTTTTGTATTTTTCTGATAAATCCAGGTAAACCGCTTTAAATCCATTGGTGTATTTCGGGCCATAATTCGGTGGAATAAACATCCCTAGCAAAACCACCTGCGCACTGATTTGCCTGCTGGCCTGAATCATTTTTTCGAGATTATTCTTCATGGCATCTGTTGGTAATCCGCGCAGGCCATCATTTGCGCCTAGTTCTATCACCACAATACTGGGTTTAAACTGCTGAAGTGCGGCAGGCAAACGGCTGAGACCGCCAGCGGTTGTTTCACCGCTGACGCTGGCGTTGGCAACTTCGTAGGGCAATTGGTTGTCTTTCACTCGTTGCGCTAATAAATTGACCCAGCCTTTTTCTTTGGGAATGCCATAGGCGGCGGATAAACTGTCTCCAAACACCAGAATCACTGGTTTGGATGTTGTCTCAGCCACGGCGGCATGGGCAAAAAATAAAGTAGTGCATACGCTTAATATTTTGAGAAAACGGAACATCATTAATGCAAGCCCCTTATGCGGTTGAAGCAGTGTCTTTAAGTAAAACGGTTGTTTCCAATGATACAACAATCCCCATTTTGACTAATTTGAATCTTGCCGTACCCAAGGGTGAGAGGCTGGCGATCATCGGGAGTTCCGGTTCCGGTAAATCTACCTTGCTGGGGTTGCTGGCAGGGTTGGATATCGCGAGTAGCGGAAAAGTGGTGATTGCCGGTAAGGATATTGGCTTGATGGATGAAGATGGCCGTGCGGCGATGCGTGCCGAGCATATGGGCTTTGTGTTTCAATCATTCCAGTTGCTGGGTTCGCTGACCGCTTTGGAGAACGTGATGCTGCCTATGCAGTTGGCTGGTCAGCGCGATGCACAGGCGATTGCAATTGAAGCATTGGAAAGTGTAGGCCTGGCGTCGCGTGCCACGCATTACCCCAAACAGTTATCGGGCGGTGAGCAACAGCGGGTGGCAATTGCCAGGGCATTTGCAGCCAAGCCCTCTATCTTATTTGCCGATGAGCCGACTGGTAACCTGGATGTGGCGACTGGCGAGGCGATCATTAAATTGTTGTTTGATTTAAACGCGCAGAGCGGCACTACGCTGGTGCTGGTCACACATGATATGAACCTGGCGCGGCGTTGCCAGCGCGTGCTGAATTTGCAAAACGGCCAGTTGAAGGAAATCGTGCTCAACGAACGCACCGTGGCCGATAGCTCGGGAGTGCATTAATGCTGGCGTTATCCATTGCCTGGCGCCAGTGCCGTAGCCTGTGGTCATCAGGTGAAATCCGTGTATTGCTGTTTGCCCTGATTTTGGCGGTGACGGCGACCACCTCAGTCAGTTTTTTCACTGACCGTATCAAATCCAGCATGCAAACCCAGGGCAATGTGTTGCTGGGGGCGGATCTGGTGGTGAATTCAGATCATGCTATCCCCGCCGCTTATCTGGCGGAAGCACGAAAGCGCCAATACCAGGCCACGCAGGCGCTGGAGTTTTCCAGCATGGTGCTGAAAGGCGAGAGTAGTGAGCTGGCGGAGATCAAGGCGGTGGAAGCTGGTTTTCCGTTAAGAGGTCATTTGACCATCAGCAAGCAGTCAGCAACCACAGCAAAAGAGTCATCTTCAGTAGATATCCCTGCGCGCGGAACAGTATGGATGGAGCCGCGACTGGCGCAAAAACTCGCATTGAAGATAGGCGATGAAGTCGGTGTGGGTGAAAGCCAGTTCAAGTTAACGGCATTTTTGCTGCAAGAGCCTTCCCGGGGCGGCGATATGTTTAGTATCGCGCCTCGGCTCTTGATGAATAGTGCTGATGTGGAAGCTACCGGTTTGGTGCAGTTTGGCAGCCGGGTGAAATATCAGTTGCTGGTGGCTGCCAACACCGATGGTGCAACGGCCAATCAGGCGATGGAAGACTACGCCGAATGGCTGAAGCCGCAACTATCCCGTGGTGAACGCGTAGACGATATCCGCAGCGCCCGCCCTGAAATGCGCAATGCGCTGAACAAAGCGCAACAATTCCTCGGCATTGCCTCTATGGTGGGCGTGATCCTGGCGATGGTGGCGATGTTGCTGGCGAGTATCCCCTATGTGCAGAAAAGCCTGGATGCGTATGCCTTGATGCGTTGTTTTGGCGCAACCAAAAAACTGATCACGCAGATTCTGCTTTATCAGACTTTGCTGCTGGCCTTGGTGGGTAGTGTGATAGGTTGTGTGCTGGGCTTTGCCGCGCAATATGGTTTAGCTATTTTGGCTGGCCGCCTGTTTCTGGAAACCCTGCCTGCCCCTGGCTGGATGCCGGTTTTGTTGGGATTAGTGACCGGATTTGCAACCTTGCTCACCGTGGTATGGCCGCAACTGATGCGCTTGCGTGCAGTCCCCGCCTTACGCATTTTGTGTCAGGATCTTGAAGGCAATGTGCGCAGCAATGGCATCGTGTTTTTACCCGCATTACTGGTATTGGCCGGGTTAGTGTACTGGCATGCCGGGGATATCAAGCTGGCCGGGATTGTATTCGCTGCATTGGTGGCTTTGGTGGTAGTGGCAGGTTTTCTGGCTTATGCCGGGATGCGTGTCGTACAGTCATTCAGTGTCCAGAATTTTGGCGTGATCAAACTTGGGCTCATGGGCTTAAAACGCCGCCCGATATTGACCATCGCCCAGGTGGTCGGCTTAAGCATGGGCCTGATGGCGATATTGCTGCTGGCGTTTGTGCGTAACGACCTGCTAAAAAACTGGCAAACCTCGCTACCGGCAGATGCGCCTAACCGCTTTGTCATCAATATCCAGGCTGACCAGATCCCCGGCATCAATCAATTGTTAACCTCCCATGCCATCCAGCATGCCGATATTTTTCCCATGGTGCGCGCAAGGTTGATCTCCGTGAACGGCAAGCCGCTCAATATCGAGGATTACAAAGATGACCGCGCCAGGCGGCTGGCCGAACGTGAATTCAATTTATCGTGGGCAGCGCAAATGCAGGCCGATAACGAGCTGGTGGCGGGGCAGTGGTGGAAAGCTGAAGATGCAGGAAAACAGCTATTGTCTTTAGAACAAGGCCTTGCAGAAACGCTCAATCTAAAGCTGGGCGATAAACTGACTTATGATGTGGCCGGCACCCAGCTTGACCTGACCATCACCAGTTTGCGCAAGGTGGAATGGAACAGCATGCACGTTAACTTTTTCGCGGTAACGCCGCCGAAAGTGCTGGATAACTACGCCGCCAACTACCTCACCAGCTTCCACCTGCCTGCGGGCAAAGAAGATGCGCTGAACCAGCTGGTCCGGAAATTCCCCAATTTAACCATCATCAATGTTTCTGCGGTGATGGAACAACTACAAAGCCTGCTCAGTAAAATGAGTTACGCGATCGAGTTCGTGTTCGGATTCAGTTTGCTGGCTGGCCTTGCCGTGTTGTACGCTGCGCTGATGGCGACCCGCGAAGAGCGTGTGCGGGAGAGCACCTTGATGAGGGTGCTGGGCGCTTCCAGAAAACAGATAGTATTGGCCATGCTGGTGGAGTTTTTATGCATAGGCATACTGGCCAGTATCGTCGCGAATATTTTCACCAATGTCGCCGCTTACTATCTGGCAACGCTGGTGCTGGATATGGAATACCAGTTCAACGCCTGGTTAAGTGTGCAGGCTTTGCTGGCAACGATAGTGCTGGTGCCATTCTCTGCCTGGCTGGTGGCGCGCAACCAGTTTAACCAGCCGCCGAGAGCATTGTTGCAAAGCGTTTAAGTCCAGCGGGTTGATGGATACAGGTTAAAATACGCGCATGATCCCGATTTATCCTGCCAACAGTTTAAGCGACGCGCCCTTGCAAGGCGACGTCACGCTGAGCGGCCTCACCAACCCGCCGCCGCTTTCGCTGTATATCCATATTCCCTGGTGCGTGCGCAAATGTCCGTACTGCGATTTCAACTCCCACGAAGCGCGGCAGGAAATCCCGGAAGCCGCTTATGTTGATGCGCTAATTGCCGACCTTGAACAGGCCACGCCATTGGTGTGGGGCCGCAAAATCCGCAGCGTGTTTTTTGGCGGCGGCACGCCCAGCATTTTTTCTGCCGAATCGATTGATAAAATCCTGAGCCATGTGCGTATGTTGACGCCGCTGGAGTACGGCGCCGAAGTCACTCTGGAAGCCAACCCCGGAACGGTAGATATCGCCAATTTCAAAGGGTATCGCGATGCAGGCGTAAACCGCGTTTCTTTAGGCATTCAGAGTTTTCAGCCGCAATATTTAAAAGCCCTGGGCCGTATCCATGACCGCGAACAGGCTCTTGCAGCCGCCGAGCTGGCGTTAAATACCTTTGAAAAAGTGAACCTTGATGTGATGTATGCCTTGCCAGAGCAAAGCCTGGAGGATGCATTACAAGATGCTGAAACCGCCTGCCAGATCAAACCCGCGCATCTGTCGTTTTACCACCTCACGCTGGAACCTAACACCCCGTTCCACCGCACGCCGCCCAGCTTGCCGGACGACGATACCAGCGCAACGATGCAGGAAGAAATCGAAAAGATACTCGCCGCAAATGGTTACCAGCATTACGAAACTTCAGCTTTTGCCCAGCCTAGCCAGCAGTGTCAGCATAACCTGAATTACTGGACGTTTGGCGATTACCTGGGTATAGGTGCCGGTGCGCATTCCAAGCTGAGTTTTCACGACAGGATTATCCGTCAGAGCAGGCATAAGCATCCGAAAAGATATCTTGAAGCCATTCAGCAAGGGCAAGTGGTGGATAGTGAATGGCAGATTGGGCGCGAGGATTTGGCGTTTGAATTTATGATGAATGCGTTGCGATTGGTGGATGGCGTTGAGGCTGGGTTGTTTCAGCAACGGACGGGATTGCCGTTGCGGGCGATTCAGGCACAACTGCTCGAAGCGCAGCAAAAGGAATTACTGGTGCAAGAGAGTGGGACGATTGCACCGACATTGAAAGGGCAACGGTTTTTGAATGAGTTATTGGGGATGTTTTTACCGTAATACCTGACGCAAGCAGGAGTTTTAAAGTGGTAGGGTGGGCATATATGCCCACGCGTGTGATCGGTGATTGGTTGTCACGCTCTCTGTCGCCCTTCGGCGAGTCACTTTTCTTTGCTTGCCCAAAGATAAAGTAACCAAAAGAAAGTGCACCCTAGCTT